>ERZ1370068.4377-contig-3453_pt1 | contig 28677 bp, 45 predicted proteins | sample MGYA00561227_ERZ1370068 | MGnify/ENA primary metagenome ERZ1370068 (study PRJEB38410, sample SAMEA6850437) | metagenome | study: Metagenomic assessment of the ecological functions of the soil: analysis of the soil microbiota associated with the...
GGTAGTACTTCGTTCGGTTATGTGCTCAAGGCCTGGCTGACGGCGATGACGGCGACTCGGTATCTTATTCGGCGCTCAGCGCGGGAACCCTGAGCAGCTCATTGGCGATAAGAACCAGGCATATCGCGCTGCCTCGCTCCCAACTAATGCGGGGGTAACGACCACGACGCTTCTTCGCGATGGTACGGTGGCAATCTCTGGATCAGGACTTCTGACGGAGTCTGTGCATATCACACCAGGAAGGGACAGATCTATTTGGTCGGAGGATGGCCTATCCGGGCGGTTCATGTCACTGCTCTTTTCTTCGCGATCATGGCACGTTGGATTACGGCCATTGGTGGCCTCGACCGTTTTTGCCGATTGCCTTATCCTCTTTCAACAGGTAAGAGGTTTGTCAATTTGCCAGCATCCTGTCAAAATTCTGGCGGATAAAGGGACGGCGGCAGCGTTGGCTCAGCTGCACTTTCAGCGGGGCTGTTGCGATGGAGCAACGGACAAATTACGATCATGAAGCGAAAATGGCGCGCACCTTGTAGGGAACGTAGAGCGCAGGAACGATAAAAGCAGCGATCTTGAACCGGGCGGGCTGATCGTGGGCTTATTCCGGATCAATGTTCAAGGATGGGTAAGGCCAGGTCACGGGTCACTATTGCTTGAGTTGGCTACCTGGAGAATGGCGGCTTTACGTTTCTGCGAAGAATACTGGCTGAAGGTCGTCATTCCATCACTGAGGACACCAACGGGGATCTCTGGATCTGCACCAACAAGGTTTCACCTCCCGTCTCTGTTCATTTCACTTCGAGGGCGATCCAGGTCAACAGGCTCCCTGGACAAGCCGCTTCGGGCATGCAGGACCTGCCATGACTCTTGCCGGGTGCAGGTGATCTTTGCGCCGCGGCCTGGATTGGATTTTGTCGGGAGGCTGCGTCGCGCGTATTGCCTGAACGGTCAGGTTCGGGCATCGTATTCAAACTGACGGGCTGGGGCCAGAGGCCGCGTTAACGACCTTCGATTCCGATTCAGGCAGAACGCTCTGGGCCGCCACCGAGGGCGGGCTGACCCGTTTGAAAAATAGATCGTGTTGCCGCTACGAGAACGGACTGCCATGCGCGACTCGTTCATTGGGCGATGGACGACGGCCCGCTTCAGTTACCGGTGTACACGACCTGCGGACTCTTCGCAGCCCATCAGGTTGGATGCCTGGGCTGCGCAGTGGGCGAAGGATCCCAGCATTACGCCGTTTCACCACGATCTTCCGATAGCTCCGACGGGGTAAGGAGCCTTGGGTGATATCGGCGGCTACACCCGCACATCGCCAGGTGTCCGGATGAAAAAATAGCCGGTTCTCCGCCACAGCCACGGACGGCGTGGCGTGCGTGATCCCCGCACCTTCCGTATAATACATCCTCCATACAAGTGCCAGATGAGAAGACAGATAATTGCCATATAGGGCTTACTCCTTCCGACGGGGGTGGCGGGTACGCCTGCGCCGCTGAGTGCGCCGATATGGAGATCAGCTATACAGCGCTTGATCTGATCGAGGCGGAGGTCCTCTTGCAAATACAGGCTGGAAGGATGGGATACAGATTGGATCGACGCGGGAGTCGCCGGCGGCAATCTATAGCAATCTTCACTTAACAGTACCGCTTCCGCGTGGTGGCACAACAACAGCGAGTGTGGAACGAGGCCACGGGCACCATCATTTGAATTTCTCGATCGCTCCGGCGTAGTACCAAACTGCCTGGTTTCGTGTGTGATCGTTTGACGCTACTCATAATGTTAGCACATTGTATCAAATGCGGGTGATATCTTGGGCGACAATTCAACGTGCGTCTGGAAGAGACCAATCTTGAGAGGGAAGGTTGCGAGATTGTGACACTTTCTTGCAGAGTCGGCCCAGGGACTCATCATGAAGTTCCATGCACGGCAACAACGCGATACCTGCACCGACGAACCGCTCGCCGGACCATAGGCAGCAGCCCTTGATCAGGCGACGAAGTCCCTGGCGGAAGAAATCACGTGCGGAGTCCTGCGCGGGGCTCAATTCCCGTCTGGCGGCACTGAGGCGTTCAAGCGTGTCGTGGAGGAAACTCCACTAGGTTGCGATGCGACCTTCAAAACAATCGTTGAAGGCAATGTACGAGAGTTGCACCCCATGAAGTTCCGGGGAGAGTCTTGTATTCCAGCTGGCCGTGAAGCTGACGTCAATGCTCTTAAGCGACAAGGGACTTAATGTGAGTAAAAAATCACGGCGATCCGCAGTTTCATTTGCGTGTGCGCGATGATGGACGCGGCATCGATCAGTCTCACGAAGGAAGCCGGCCGCGATCATTTCTGGTCTGCAAGGGAATGCGCCACGAGGCAGCGCAAACAAGATTGGAGCGCGGCTTCAATTTTCTGATCACGGCCGGAAACTGGAACCGAAGTCGGTTAGTGATTTCCCGGGCGACGGCTGCTCTATAGCGCCGGGTGCCAAGGCTGGGTTCAAAAACCGGAATGCTATCACGATTACTGACGCGGTCCGGAGCCTGGCGGGTGTAATTTTGACCGCACCTCTCAGATACAGAACCGAGGCGAAACGAACTGCACGCCAGGGAAGTAGTCGGCCAGTTCCGCTGATGTTCACTTCTCTCTGGCGTGCAGTCGCTTCCGCTCAAAGATTTGCTAAAATTCTTGCTATGAATGAAAGCAGGAAGTTGTTCATTTTCACGCAGTTGCTTTGGAAGAAATTTAACCCAGCCGTCCTTAGTGAATCTGCGTAATCTGCGCGGATGATCACCCGTTTGAACTTTAGAACCGAGTTCCCCAGCGATCTCGGGCGGAATTTACTCGCTCTCTCCTCGCACTGCACTCGAATCGTCTCAAATCAATTCTTTTCGCACACGCACTTTCATAATCAGATATCCGAGGCGCCGGCGTTGCTCGAATCGCTAGTTCATCACACTTGTAAGTCGTCAGCACCGTATGAGACGGGCATCAGGAAAGATCTCGCCGAATGGCCTAATCCGCATCGTGGCCCGTTCGCCGTTATCCTGAATCCGCAGGCGTGCATCCGGCCGATGATTTCGGAACTGATCGATTGCTTCTCTTCCATTACTGGCTTCCACCAACCAGAATCGCCTTATCATTCCTTTACCAGCACGGCGGCTATCCCTTCGCGCAACATCGGATGGTCGTCTACGGTGAGAATTCTGATGGGGGAGTTCGTGTTAAATTACTAACCTCTTCTTTCGTGTGCTGCGTCAGCCCTCGGGGCCTTAAATCCTGGGCATTCTGCACTAGTTGTGGCGAGGCGAAACCCTACATAGTAGAAGCTGAATATCCCCCGAATTGAGTAAGCGCAATTTGCGCACTCGGTTTAATAAGGTCATTAGCGATTCGTGTTTTTGCGGGGGCGATACCTGGCATTAACAGTACGTCAAACAATCGGGCATCCAGCGATACGCTCAGAGCCCAGGACAGCGAAAGGCACCACGCATCGAGGCCGGAAAAACATAGAGGGTTACGCGTGCGAACCAGTCCGAGTAAATTAACCGTGGCAAGAGCGCAGGCGATAACCGGGCGTGCAGGTCGGAAACCAATTATCAACGGGGCCGAGATCCAACAAGACGCTCTCTGTGAACGGCTTGAGCGGGATGAAGGCAAAGAGCCGCAACATTTCGCGGCGGCGCTCACATCAACAGGATCCGCCGCCACAGGATCCTCGAAACGGCAATGCAAAACCCGGAGCCCCCGTGAGGAAACATTTGAAAGCAACCGCTGCACGGCACGAGGTAGAGGTTTCGATTCCAGCGAACACCCCGGCTGTAATCGTTCGATAACACTTTCAGGGGATGCGGGAAGAAGCTGGTTATCCGCAGATGCGATTGCGCGGATCTCGAAAGATGGTGAGCGAGTTGACCCCACGGTTCGATCAAGTAAGCGTAATCTGCGTAGCAAACCAGCAACTTCTTGTTTTCGTAGCAAGAATTATTACAGAACCAGGAGCGAAGCGACTGCACGCCAGAGAGAAGAACACTATCGGAAGCAAGCGACTACTCCCTAGCGTGCAGTCGCTTCGCTCCTGGTTCTGTATCTGAGGCGTGACCTCAAAACTATTATTTGGTTGCGGCCTAAGCCGCGCTATGTAATCTGCGGATGATCGTTGGAACAGATTATGCCGCGCTTTAAAGCAATGGTGACGGCGTGCGTGCGATCTTTGGCGCCAAGTTTTGCGAGGGATATTCGCTTCACGCAGCTGAGCCTTCGGTTTTGGCTGAAATGTTGGGGTGATCGGCAATCATTTTGTTCGCGTTTCCGCGCACGCCACCTGTCGCAGGACCGCCAATTCGCGCAACTCAGTCAAACTATACCGTCTGATATGGTATTCCACCATATCCATGGCGATCTCCGGGTGGAATACTCAACGCCACTATGCACAACGCGGTGTCTCGACCATCTCTTTCGAAGCATGTTCTTCCAGTAAGTATCCGGAAGCGCCCGCTTTAAATGCTCGGGCCGCTTGGCATCACCACTGTAAGTTATCAAAACAATAATCCGGGCGATCCGGAAATTCTTTCCGAATCGCGCGAGAATCAGATCGACTCCGCTCATCTCAAGCGGGCATCTGCAAGTCCATTAGGGGATTACGTCAGGGACGATGGGAACAGAAATTGTTCAATCATTTCGCTTCCATTACCCAAACTACACCAACGAAACTGCCTCTGCTTTCACTTTCACCAATCACAGCGGCTATCCTTGCTTTGCAACACTGGATGGGGTCGTCCACGGTTAAATTCGAATGGGGAGCTTTCCTTCTATAGCGATTCCTCAATCGATGCCCGAAAATGTTTTGAGCAGTCTACTGCGAGTCTTGCAAAAGAGTTAGAACGCCTGCTGTTTCTCAGACGTGCGAAGGCGCAAATAAATTCAAAAAACTTTCCAGATGGAAAATTTCATTTTTGATACAGGTTGAAAATACCACCCACTGCCGTGGGGTATTTTCGATTTTGTGCGAAGCACGCGGTCGGTGGTATTCCCGAACATTCTCTGCGCGCGTTTCTCCTGAGCCAGGTATGAACCATCCATCGACTGCAGTCGGTGGCAAAGAAAGGTTCAAGAACTCACAACTCGACCGATGCACATTTGGTCGCGCTCTCGCGCATCGCGCCGAGACGCATTTCGCATCCGGCCCAGCAATGTGCCGCGTTTCAATCCCAACCGGAGAGCACGTCTCCATTTGGTCCACTGATCCGGCCCTTTGGTCTCATGAAAAATTCGACGGCCCAATGCGCTCGTACTCCTCCAAGTTTGCCGACAACTGACGCCGCGTCAGTGGCACCATTCATCTTCTCGGCAACGACACTTGCGAGCAGTGTATTGTTAGTCAGGATCACTGCTCGCTCGATTTACATTCTCTAACTCGCGCACGTTTCAGGCCACGACCAAAGCTGCAGATTTCTGCATCGTCGATTCAAAACAAACTCGATGCGCTTGCCCATCCATAAGTGAAAGTACTTCCTGTGTGAAAAATGCTGAACCAGCATAGAATGTCTTCGCGACGTTCGCGTAACGCGGGGTTGTATCGGAACATTCAGGCTGCGGTAGCGTAGAGATCGCGGCGAAACTTCCTTTTTCTGCAACCATCTCTTCAAACGCCACAGTTAGTCGCCGCTGCTAAACGGTCGACGCTCTTGGTGCGCGAGCTACCACGCGTTCGTATGCGTTCCACCGCAGCGTCCGCAAAAGCTTCGGCTGCAGCCTCCAGCGGCGAGATCACCCACTTCATCTAGAAATAGCGTACCGCGATCGGACAGCTCGAGACGTCAAAGCTCTTTAGCCTTGTTGCGCCGGTGAAGCACACGCTTTCGCGACCGAAAAGTTCGCTCTCAAAGGCGGGCGGGAATAGCTGCGCAGTTAAGCGTGCAAAGTTTTCGTTCTTGCGCTGACTGCGATCGTGGATGGCGCGCACCAAATTAATTCTTTGCCGTTCCTGTCTCACCCCAACCACACAGCAATACCGACCTTAATCGCTCAGTGCTACAGAAATTTCCGACGAGATGCAATCCCGCCGCAGCGCCGCACTCTGGCCCACGATGCCGCGAAAGCCCAAGTCACTTTTGATCTCACCGGCAAGGGAAAATATCTGATTCATTTTTGACTCTCCGAGTCTCAAACGAGTAGAGTGCGAATCCTCGTTCCATGTCCCAAAGTTGGACAAAATAGTTAAACTCTTCGCATTTCTCCCCGAAAATCTATGGCGTTGACGCAGACTCGTTGAGAACTACAACTCACTTTTGCGTGCTGGACCATTCCTACCTCGGCCTGATTAATCGAAACTACAAAGCAAACTTCGTCGACGGCCGGCCAAAAGTATTTAGCTAATAAATAGGTAGTCGCGCACCTGGACTGCTGAAAAGGGATCTCCACCGCCCTGCATGGCTCTTCATCACTCTCCGATGCGGTTGTCGAGATCCTTCACGGATCGGCCACGAGCGCACCACACTGCTTGCTTCGCAAAAGTGAATCTCACTGTTTCAGGATTAAGGTCGACGTGGACAAGATCTCGAAACTGCACCTGTTCGCTCGCCACCAGGTTCGATAAGGGCGAAACCAGAAGGCGTTCGACCGCTCGCTTCAGATGGCGCGCTCCATATCTAAAGTCAAAACCTTCTCGCAAACAATTTGTCTCCATAGCTGTGGGCGAGCACTCGAACACAAACTTGGTTCCCTGCGCAAAACATAACTCGTTCCTGAACCGCCTGAAGTTCGAGGTCCAGGATCTTCCGCAAATGATTCTCCTTCAGCGAACGCAAGCAAACTACCTTGTCAATGCGGTTCATGAATTCGGGCGTGAACTTTCGCCGCGCTGCTTCCACCGCAGTGCGGTATATCTGCTGGTCCACATCCCCCTCATTCTGTGTTTTTGGTTCCTATACCCGCCGCGAAACCAATACCGCCGCCGATCAAGTCGGCCATCTCTCGCGCCCCCAGGTTTGAAGTCATGCAGTCACCACAGCGCGAGAAATTAACCCGGCGGTTGTCACCCAGCGTCAGCGTAGCTTTGTCCAAAATGCCCGGCAGCAATTGCCACATGCACGTCACGAGGCCTTCTCAATCTCGTCAAGCAACACCAGCGTAAGTTTCAGATCATCCGGTGTGCATGCGATCTAGATTTTCTTGATGACAGCATCGGGGATGTCTCACGGTGGCCCAGGTATCGGAGGTGAACCAATCAACTTGGCGATTTCGTGCGAGTGTTGAAACTCCGCACGGTCGATCTTCACGATCGCGTTAGCATCGCCGAAGAGCACTTCCGCCGCCGCTTCCACCACGCGTGTTTTTCCGCAGCCAGTGGGGCCCAAAAGCAGCATCGTGCCAATCGGACGGTTACGCGGGTTCATGCCCGCCAGAAAGGTCTGGTAGAGGTTACTCAAGCGACGACACTGCGCGTTCCTGTCCGACTATGCCGTGCGCTGTCAGTCTCGTCGAAATCCTCGGCGCGTGGACTCTTCTGCTCCAGGATCCAAGAATAAACGTTCCATTGTGCCGGGTTATTTCTCTCAATTTGAATTTCGCTGATCATGACCCCTGCTCCTTTCTTGCCGAGCGATCCATCGAACGCAACTCAATGCCGTTCTCCAACATATCACTCCGCTGTTGTCAATTTTTAGTTCGTGCCTGGAATCTTTTCCATTTGGGATTTCCGGCATGCGCCTTTGTTTTCTTACTCAGGCTGCGTCGCACTATACGAGCGTGGACCCGCCGCCCACCCCTAGATCGAAGGCTTTTTCGCTATCCCTTTTGAGCGGGAGACAGATACCACGATCGGTGTTAACACGGTTTCAAAAGCACAACTGCCAATTTATTCTTTACCCTGCAGTCAGCCCATGTGGGTGGTAACTACTCAACATCGTTCAAAAGGGGTGGATGGAATTGACCTCTTCGCTCTACGCAACGTCTAGACATCTAACAGTTGCTCAAGCAGAGAAGCCGCGCTTCTCATCCTGCTTGTCCCTTTTGGTCGGCTGTAAGTCCGGCAAGACTGCCGCGGGTTCATCAATAAAATTCACTCGTGTTCCGGAGACCACGCAGGTAAATCCCGATAAGCTCGATATCATTCAAGGTCGCGTAGAGGGTGCACGGCAAGGACAGCAGATCGTGTTGTATGCAAAGCGGGGTGAATGGTGGTTACAACCGCTGTCAACTGCACCTTTCGCAGCGATCCTGCCAGACTCGAGTTGGATAAACTCAACTCGTCTCGGATCAGAGTACGCTGCGCTGCTGGTTGAACCTGGCTACCTTCCGCAACCGACAATGAATGCTCTGCCAGTAGCCGGAAATAATGTTGCAGCACGATTGCAACGTCGAAAGACTTTCCGTCCGCTGACGTTGTTTCAACAACCCTGCAATTCAGCGGATACGAATGGCGGGTTCGTAATGCACCGAGCAATCGGGGTGACCGCGCCAATCCATACAGTACGGCTAAACGCATGGACCGATGACAAGGGAGCGTTGCATCTTAGGATCGCCAAAGAATCTGATAAATGGACCTGTGCGGAAGTAACGCTGACGCGCAGTTTCGGATCATGAGACAATATTCTTTTGTAGTGCGAGACACGTCGCATCTGTCGCCCAGAGACGTGTTTTTCAATGTTCACGTTTGACTACGCCGGGAGGCGATCAGAACCATCGTGAAATGGCGATTGAGATCGGTCACCCCATCGAACCTAACAGTAAGAACGCTCAATATGTAGTCCAACCTTTTTATGTTGCGGCAAATGTCGCCAAGATCAGTGTGCCAGTAGGAGCCGTCACACATTCGTTTCGTTGGGAACCGGGAAAGTTGACCTTTAGAACGGTAAGTGAGCTCAATCAACTCCTCAGCGAGCATGTCTTCACGTCTGGAGTGCCTTCGCCTGGTGTTGAAACTGTCCGGATGGCGCTTTACATCTTCGGCAACACTGACGATCCTGAGCAAAAGGGAGCTGAGGTAGTTATTGATAAATTTGAATACCTTCCGTAATCGAAGTGGTGATCGCTCGCTTCTACAAGTGGCTTTGGGCAGGCATGGTAATCGTGTGTTTTTCCCCAGGCAAACGCATTAGATCCAAATAAAACCATCACTGAATATATCCACGACCGTTGGGACGCCCGACAGGGATTTCCGGGTGGGCCGGTCCACGCAATCACACAAACACCTGACGGGTACTTATGGCTCGGCACTGAAAAGGGACTCGTACGCTTTGACGGATTGAACTTCCAACTGTTCAATCAAACGAACTCGCAGCCTCCAGCTGGTCCAGTCATGGAACTTATGACAGACGGCGAGGGAATTCTCTGGATCCGTCCACAGAGTGCCAATCTGTTCTATTACTTAAATGGAAAATTTCAGGACGTTATCAATGAAGTGAATCCTGCCCGTTCGCCTATCACTGCCATGAGTCGCACTGCAAACGGACAAGGATTGTTCTCCGATTATCTTGGGGTGTGGAAACATATCGCAGTGGAAAATTTTCTGAAGTCATTCCCTCGCCACGCGCCGCCCTTGTCATCTCACTAGCGCAAACCAATGACGGCACAATCTGGATGGGCACAAGAGATGTGGGTCTTCTTTACATGAAGGACAAAGAGCTCAGAACCATAGCGAAGGAGTTGCCCGACACAAAGGTCAATAGTCTGTTAGCCATTGATCGCGATCTGTGGATCGGAACAGATCATGGTCTGGTGCATTGGAATGGCAGCGAGATTGTGAAGAGCGGAGTGCCCGCGTTGCTGCAGTAACATTCAGGTATTGTCGTTGACCAAAGACACTGATTCGAACATCTGGATAGGTACATCCGAAGGACTACTGCGGCTGAACAAAGATGGGGTTACCTCACTAGCTGACAGTGGACAACCATCAACAGGATCTGTAAATGTCACATTTGAGGATCGCGAAGAGAAATCTCTGGGTGGGAAGCAGCCGGGGTCTTGAACGTCTACGTGACAGCTCTTTCATGACGTATTCTGCTCTCGAGAGATTCTTCAGCTCAGGTTAGGCGGAACAGTCTACGTTGATACTCAAGGTCGTAGATGGTTTGCTCCTTCGGATGGCGGGTTGTACTGGGAAAAGGTCAACAAGTGGTCTATGTAAAAAACGACGGTCTGGACCAGCGACGTGGTCTATTCGTTAACGGGCAACAAAAACGAACTGTGGATCGGAAGACAGCGGGGTGGGCTGACTCACCTGACGTATGACGACGGTAGAGTTTCCACCAAGACGTATACTCAAGCTCAGGGACTCGTCCAAAATAGCGCTCACAACGATTTATCAAAGTCGCGATGGAACTGTGTGGGCCGGCAGTTTAAGCGGAGGAGTTACAAGGTTCAGGGATGGAAAATTCACCGCATACACGGCAGCGAATGGTCTGGCGTCTAATACAATAACTTCCATCCTTGAAGGCTCTGACGGAACGATGTGGTTTTGCGACCGCCAAACGGCCTGAACTCGCTGTCGCAAGATAGCTGGAAGACATATGGAGGCCGGGATGGGTTACCACCCGGACGCATTAACTGTCTCTTTGAAGACGGTAATGGCGCGCTCTGGATTGGGAATGATAATGGACTCGCGATTATGCGTTCCGGGCAGGTTCAGGTTCCTCTGGATGTCCCGGCCGCCTTGCATGAACCCGTTCTTGGAATCGCAGGAGAGACAGCAATGGGTGTCTTTGGCTTTCGACTTCCAGTCACGTTCTCAGGGTCTACCGTGACAAATTACTGAACGGGAATGTCAGTGAAGAGGACGTGAGAGAGTTTGGTCTGGCTGACGGACTGCGGAGCGTTGAAGGTGTCAGGCGAGGACCGAAGCGTTACTACGGATCCCCTGGGACGGATCTGGTTCTCCACATCCCTGGGACTTTCGGTAGTTGATCCAAAGCAAGTCGCGGACAATTCAGCCCCGGCCATAGTCCACATCGAACAAGTGCAGCGAGATGGCAACTCCGGTTGATTTGCAGGGGCCGATTCGTATTGCGGGAGGCCGTCAGCGGATCACTTTCAGTTTCACTGGTCTGAGTCTTTCGGTTCCCGAGCGTGTGAGGTTCAGATACAAACTGGAAGACTACGATAAGAATTGGAGCGACCCCGGGGCCGCGCGCGAAGCTCGTTCACACTAATCTCGACCCCGGTACCTATCATTTCCGAGTAATGGCAAGCAATAGCGCGGGACTCTGGAACGGTGAGGAATCCACGATCCAGTCTCGAGATCGAGCCTTTATTCTGGCAGACCTGGTGGTTTCGTCTCTCCTCCGTAATGGCAATCGGGCTTGCCATACTATTCTTTTACAGGTTAAGGCTTCACCAGTTGACGCAACAAATGAATATTCGATTTGAAGAACGACTTGCCGAACGAACACGCATTGCCCAGGATCTGCACGACACTCTCTTGCAGGGTTTTCATTAGTGCTTCGATGCAATTACATGTTGCCGCTAAAAACTGCCGGCAGAGTCTCCGGCAAGACCTTTGGTCGCCAGAGTTCTAGAACTGATGGACCAGGTTATTGACGAAGGCCGCACCACGTTAAAAGGCTTGCGCTCTACAGGTGGGGACTCACATGACCTCGCACAGTCATTTTCCGGTATTAAGGGAACTATCTTCCGAGATGCGGACTGATTATCGAGTGACCGTAGAAGGGTCGTCCAGACCGCTGCATCCCGTTCATTCGCGATGAAATCTATCATATCGGACGTGAAGCACTCTTAAATGCATTCCGCCACTCTCAGGCAAATACTGTTGAGGTGGAACTCGAGTACAGGCTCAAACAGTTTCGGATCCTGGTTCGCGATGATGGTCTCGGGATTGATCCACAGGTGCTCAGGTCAGGACGCGAAGGACACTGGGGTATACCAGGAATGAGAGAGAGAGCGGAAGAGATCGGCGCCAGCCTAAAGGTTTGAGTCGGCAGGGTGCCGGCACGGAAGTCGAATTGTCGATCCCTGGGCCGATTGCCTACGAAGTACAATCTACGCCACGACTCGGTAGCTGGTTCGCGAAACTGTATCATCGCACAACCACATCATGACGGCAGGAAGTGAGATCATGAAATGAGTGAGTTAACCCCGATTCGTGTACTCTGTGTTGATGACCACCCATTGTTGCGTGAGGGGATTGCCACCTCATCAATAGCGAAACAGATTTGCAGTTGGTGGCCGAGGCCTCGAACGGACGAGAAGCATCCCAGAGATTTCGGGAACACAAACCAGACGTCACTCTGATGGACCTCAGACTCCCCGACATGAGTGGCATTGAAGCGATGATAGCCATCCGCACCGAATTCCCGGAAGCGCGCATAATCATGCTCACTACATTCGAAGGCGACGTTGAAATTCAACGGGCACTCGAAGCAGGCGCCAAGGGCTATCTGCTCAAGAGTATGCCCCCGTCAGAGCTACTGGACGTGATTCGCCAGGTTCATGCGGGAAAGAAGCGCATTCCTCCCAGGATCGCATCCCAACTTGCCGAACATCTGGGTGACGAACCGCTCACCGAGCGAGAGCACACGTGCTTCGCGAAGTCGCCAGCGGAAATCGTAACCGGGATATCGCGCAAAAACTGTTCATTTCAGAAGAAACGGTCAAGGTCCATGTGAAGCACATCATGGAGAAGTTGGGGGCGAGCGATCGAACTGAAGCCGTTGCCATCGGCGTGCGTCGCGGGATCATCCAGCTCTAACCTGCTATTCCGAAGAGGCAAAAGCAATAACGGCTTTCCACAAAAGTTCTAAATCCACCAACCGCAGTTGGTGGATTCGTTCAAACCTAGCCTACAGTGAACTATGTAGCGGCGCCTGAATCCCACCGACCGCAGTCGGTGGATTGTTCATACCCGGCCTTGAGAAAAATCCAAGTCTAAGAACGTCCGTCTTCTCAACTCGTTTGATTTGAAGGCTGGATATGAACAAATCCACCAACTGCGGTTGGTGGTACTTTGCATCCACGCTCAATGTGGACCTCTCGTGTAGGCTAGGTTCTGAACGAATCCACCAACTGCGGTTGGTGGTTTTTTTGTGCAAACCAGGTAACACTAAAGGGGTACTCAAAGTTACCCTAATCTGTGGATTCGTTCATCGCGTAGCTCCAATAACATACACTTGGCTTCTGCTTTTTAACAGGCGATTAACTTGAAGGAGAACAAGTCTGCAAAGATTATTTTCCACGTTTCCCGCGGGCTTACCCGGTGTGGGCCTGTTTCTCTTGCGAGCAGTAGTTGGACTGACACTATTGCTTCAAGGTACAGGCTATTTCACCCATCGGAGCAGCTTGAGATTCGACACGGTTGCAGCCGTCGTGCTGGCTGTTTTCGGTGGGGTGTGCTTTCTGGCAGGAATTCTAACCCCCATCACAAGCTTCATGGTGGTGTTGTGCACCATCGGATACGCGATCTCCTGGCTTCCCCTCTCCGACTCCCAATCTGCTCGACAGCAAACTCACAATCCTTATACGTGCTCACGACTGCTACCTGCGATTTTCTTCTTAGGTCCAGGTGCGTTTTCAATTGACGCACGACTCTTCGGTCGCCGCCAGATTTTAATTCTCAGCACCCGCTCGTTCCACGAGAGTCCCGATATAGCCCTCGCCACCGGTTTTCTCCACGTGCCACAATCGCTGCGGCCTGGCGAGCCGCGCTGTGTAATCAGCGTAATCTGTGGATGGTCTTCCTAAGCATTCCGATCCCACGCATGTCGGCCACAACCAAGACAACCAAATAAAAGAATCCGGCATTTCCGGCATTAATGCGTGTGCTCCTTCTCGAAATCTCGTCACCCAACCAGTTTTACGTTCAGTGTCAGTTTGGTATGCGAGGTGCCCTACGTGAATGGTTATGGACACCAGCGTGCCAACACTTGAATTGCCGAATTTCCCAGGCCAACACAGTTGGGAGATAAAGACAGAATCTCAACAGAATCGGTTTGATGCGGCAAGTCTAGAGCGGAGAAGAGCGTCATTGAGCGAAGCCAAAGATATTGCCCGGGAGCGGAGATGGCGCGGCGGAGACGCAGATTGGGCACGCTGACACTCGAGCAGGAAATCGAGGTGGAGCACCTGCTGATGTTGACAGTTACTAAAGTTTCGGAATTAGCAGGAAGGTTTTGGACTCGTTGCCAGTGATGCCCTAACAGCGATGGCGCATTCGGTCTATTCGTTTCGAGTGTGTAGCGAACATTTCGGTGTGAGAGTTGAAAGCAATATGAAAGTGAACATGGAAAACTCAAACAGTATCAGCGCCTTCGATATTTTGCGCCATGCGACTCAACCTTCCAGACCCGTGGATTTCAACAGAACAACCCGCACATTCGAAGCGACAGATCGCGCCACGCAGGATCAGCAGGATATTTAGACGAATGTTGGTGGGTCTCGGACTGGATTCGATTGCGACTGCAGTCAAGAGGAGTGATTTTGGCGGAGTTGTCGACAGCACGAGGAACGTTTTCGGAAGGTGATAGGTGGGTTCTTGATTACTGTTTGTTGAATTCGTCACCTCACCTCGAAAATCTCAAGCTGAATGAGCACGGAGGTAAAGTGTTCTCCGGTGCTCGACGTGGGTGACTTCCAAGTATGGGGCAGGAGAGGAAGCCACCCACTCGAATTTTGTCGCCTCAGTGATTGGCTTTACGCGAAAGTCAGAAATCCACCAACTGCAGTTGGTGGGATTTGTTAGAGTTACCCTCGCGTTGGCTCTTGGACAACCACGAGGCGTGCCTGATTAGTTGCCGGAGTTCCTCTCGACAACCAGGACAATCCACCCGTCACTTCCGACAACATTTTCTTCCCCGCTTTCAGATACCTGACTTATTCAGCCAGATCCCGAGGTCGATACATCTGGTACATGCGTTGCCCTGTCAGGAGAGCGTTTAAGAAAGAAACGAAATGGACACGACACACAAACAACAATACCGGACACACCTCGTAATGAACTCACCCCGATACGGTCGACAACCAATCATGTGGATCGTAAGGCTGCCAGCGAGTTGCGAGCTTAGAAAGCCTGAACTTCCAAGAGCGCTGACGCTAACAGAAATAGAGAAAATAGCGGACGGGGTTGATCGATACGTATTGCAATGGGGAGCCAAGACCCAATTACGATTTCTAAGAAGCGGTCACTATGACAACATATGGCTGATGCGATCGCAGTTCTGAACGCTGGCTCATCAAGCATTAAATTCTCTCTTCGTTACGCGTGGCAGGGATCTTGAACTCGAACTTCACGGTCAGATCGAAGGGATCTACACGGCCCCGCACTTCATTGCGAAAACTGACGGGACGAAGGCAGCGGAAAAGTCATGGGACGCGGGTTCGAAGTTCGGTCATGATGGCGCACGCCTGACTACCTGATCACGTTTTGAAGTCTCAACTCGCAGACGATCATCTTTCGGAGTGGGACATCGAGTCCTGCACGGTGGCATTGACTACAAATGGCCGGTGATTGTTGATGAGCGAGTAGCGAGCGCAATTGAAAAATTGATTCCGTTAGCTCCCTTGCATCAGCCACACAATCTCGCACCAATCCGCCGGCTGCTCGATCGCGTGCCCGGAATCCGCTACGCAGGTAGCCTGCTTCGATACTTCTTTCCATACGACCAACCCAGATGTCGCACTAGCGCTTCGCGTTGCCCGGAGAGTTATACGAGGCGGGCGTGCGTCGCCACGGATTCCACGGTTTGTCCTATGAATACATCGCCTCGGTGTTAGGCGAGTTTGATGCGACCGCCGCTTCGGGCAAGGTCGTCGTGTCTGCACCTCGGCAGTGGTGCAAGCATGTGCGCCATGGAGTCGGGCACGCAGCGTCGACGACCACGATGGGCTTTACGGCAATTGACGGCCTACCGATGGGCACTCGAACGGGCACCTTTGATCCCGGGAGTGGTCCTGTATCTAATGGACCAACACAACATGGATGCGAGCGCGATCGAGAAGCTCTTATACAACCAATCGGGATTGCTCGGCGTGTCGGGCCTTTCCAGTGACATGCGCCAACTTCTTGCCTCCGAGATACACGGGCAAAGCTCGCGGATTGATCTTTATTGCTATCGCATTCGGCGCGAGGTCGGGTCGCTTGCTGCAGCGCTTGGTGGGCTGGACGCGATCGTATTCTACCGGCGGCATTGGCGAAAACTCGGCTGCTATCCGCGAACGAGTGTGCCGCGACGCAGCGTGGCTCGGCGTTGAGCTCGACGCTTCTGCGAATACTGCAGGAGGACCCCGCATTAGTACGTCTGGGGCACGAGTCTCAGCGTGGACGATTCCAACCAACGAGGAACTGATGATCGCCCGCCATACTCGCCGGCTGCTTAATTAGGGTTGAAGCCCCGATGACCTGTTTACGACCTATATATAAAGGAGAGCGGAATGGCATTCGGCCTAAACTCGCGCCAGTAACAGCTTTCGGTTCGCAACAACTTACCTTGACCGGGGAAATACACAAATGAGAACAGCCCCGACACCACAACACCGCTTTACTCAGCAAAAGGAGAATTAGGAAATCATGGCGACAGTAATAAAGGACATTAGTACTAGTGACGAATCAATCTCAGCGTATGGGCACGGCTCGCTCGACGGTTAAGGGAGCTCCGCTGAGTCCCAAAGAGTTGGACAACATCGACGCTTACTGGCGGGCAAGCCTCTACCTGTCCCTTGGCATGCTTTACCTAAAGGACAACCCTCTGCTGCGCGAGCCGCTGACGTTGGACCACACGAAGCCCCGATTACTGGGCCACTGGGGATCGGACGCCGGCCAGTCCTTCACCTATATTCATTTCAACCGGCTAATCAACAAGTACGACTTGAACGCAATTTTTATCTCAGGGCCTGGTCACGGCGCGCCGGCGGTACTTGTCCAACGCCTACCTCGAGGGAACGTATTCTGAGATCTATCCGGACAAGAGTGAAGACGTCGCCGGAATGCAACGCTTCTTCAAACAGTTTTCTTCCCAGGTGGGATTGGCAGTCACGCCACTCCCGAAACACCCGGCAGCATCCACGAGGGCGGCGAACTGGGATACAGCATCTCGCACGCTTATGGCACAGTCCTACGACAATCCAGACCTGATCACCCTCGTGCATGGTGGGCGACGGCGAGTCCGAAACCGGGCCGCTCGCCACCAGCTGGCATAGCAACAAGTTTCTCAACCCGATTACTGATGGCGCGGTGCTACCCGTCTTGCACCTCAACGGCTACAAGATAAATAACCCAACAGTTTTGGCGCGCATCAGTCACAAAGAACTAGAGGCGCTGTTCGTCGGCTATGGGTACACGCCCTATTTTGTAGAAGGCAGTGACCCACGCAGCATGCACCAGGCAATGGCCGCTACCCTTGAGCACTGTGTTCTGGAAATCCGAAAGATCCAGGAGGAGGCGCGAAGTACTGGCAAAGCGATCCGACCTCGTTGGCCCATGATCGTCCTTCGCAGCCCTAAAGGTTGGACCTGCTCCACGTGAAGTTGATGGCCATTACCTTGAAGGTTTCTGGCGGAGCGCACCAGATCCCACTCGGAGACATCGCAACTAATCCGAGTCACTTGAAGGTACTCGAAACCTGGATGCGCGACTACCAAGCCCGAGAAGCTTTTCGATGATGAGGGTCGGCTCGATGCCGGAATTAAAGGCCCTTGCCCCAAAGGGCCGCGCCGAATGAGCGCCAACCCAATCGCCAACGGTGGTTTGATGCGCAGACCTTTGGACATGCCCGATTTTCGCGACTTCGCCGTCAGACGTTCAGACAAACCCGGCGTGACGCCTTGGTCGGCAACGTGTCCGACACTTAGGCACCTTCCTTCGAGAGTTATGCGTACGCAACATGGAGCAATTTCCGTGTAGTCGGGCCGGATGAGACTCAGTCAAACAAGCTGGATGCCATTTATGAAGTCAGCTAAGAAGACTTGGCTCGGCGAGTATTTCCCGAAGACGCGGACGGCGGTGAGTTGTCGCCGAACGGCCGCGTCATGGAAATGCTTGAGCGAGCACACCGTGGAAGGATGGTTGGAGGGCTATCTCCTCAGTGGTCGCCACGGCCTTATCAACAGCTATGAGCCGTTCATTCACGTTGTCGACTCGATGTTCAATCAACACGCCAAGTGGTTGGAAAAGTGCAACGAGCTTCCCTGGCGAGCCAAGATATCATCGCTCAATCTGCTAATCACGGGACTGGTGTGGCGACAGGACCACAATGGTTTCACGCACCAGGATCCTGGATTTCTCGACGTCGTCGGCCAATAAGAGTCCGAAGTTGTGCGGATCTATCTGCCACCGGATGGAAATTGCCTGCTCTCGGTCGCCGATCACTGCCTGAACAGCACCAACTACGTCAACGTCATGGTCGCGCGATAAACAGCCGCATCGGCAGTATCTCGATATGGATGCGGCAATCGCCCACTGCGAGAAGGGCGCTTGGCATTTGGGATTGGGCCAGCAATGACCAGGGCGAAGAAACCAGACGTAGTAATGGCACAGTTGCGGCGATGTACCGACGATGGAGTCGCTTGCCGCCACGGCCTTGCTTCGGCAACATATACCCGACATAAAGGTAAGATTCGTGAACGTCGTCGACCTATTCAGGCTGGTGCCACACACCGAACATCCCCACGGACTCACTGACTCTGAGTTCGAGGCCATCTTCACTCCAGACAAACCCGTAATCTTCAACTTTCACGGCTACCCGTGGTTGATTCATCGCCTGACATACCGCAGACCTGGCCAACATAACCTGCATGTTCGCGGCTACAAGGAACAGGGCAACATCAACACGCCGTTAGAACTAGCAATCCAAAATCAGACGGATCGCTTCAGCCTGGCAATTGATGCGATCGATCGAATGCCTCGGCTTCAAAGTCAAAGGCGCAAGCAGTTCGCGAGTGGCTGGTGAACCAGCGGATCGCGGTGTAAAGAACACGCTCATGAGTTCGGTATCGATAAACCAGAGATCAGTGATTGGAAGTGGCCATTCTAAATCTGGTCTTAATGATGAGGAAGTAGCTTGCTTGTAACAGACTGTTGTATTGATTTCTCTCTAGTGCTACCTCCGTGTTTTCTGTGTCTCTGTGTTGATTTTTTCCGGGAATCACCCACCACAGAAATACAGAGGACACGGGTGTAGCACAGGAGAAGAAACTCTTTCGGCAAAGCAGGTCCAACCCTTAACCGATCGGAGAACTCAAAAGGACTAAACGAAATGAAAGTAATAAACGGAAAAGAAATCGGTTCCCGCGACTCCTCGCGGAAGCCGACATATCCAAACTGATCGAGCAATACGGCGGCCCGGTTAAGTTTACCGGAACAGAGGATGCGCTTTACGAGCGCCATCTCGTCTTTGACAACGTTATGGAAGAGACGTGCGATCGACGCTCGCGAGCGTTTTGAGGCCATCGCCCGTTCGGTGCGCGATGTTCTCTCGCAGAGATGGGTGCGTACTGAGAAGACTTACACAACGCGAGAATGCGAAGCGCGTTTATTACCTCTCAATGGAATTTCTCATCGGTCGCTCGCTCGCCAACAATGTCACAAACCTTCTCCTTGATCCCGTCGTTGAAAGAAGCCGTCAAGCAAGAGAGACCTGGATTGGTTCGAGTTGTTGGACCAGGAACCTGACGCGGGACTGGCAATGGAGGTCTCGGACGTTTGGCGGCCTGCTTCCTTGATTCAATGGCAACGATGCAAATTCCGGCAATGGGGTATGGCCTGCGCTACGAATACGGCATCTTCAAGCAGTCCATCGAGGACGGCTGGCAGCAGGAATCCCCGACAACTGGCTTCGTCGACCCGACCCATGGGAAGTTGCGCGTCCGAACGAGACCGTGGAAGTGAAGCTCAACTGCTCATTCGAAGTGTAGTTGGTGGCATCTTGCAGCGCGATCATCGGTCGGCCATCGACTCTGATCGGAGTTCCGTTCGATCGTCCGGTCGTTGGCTATGGCGGCAAAACAATTAATACGCTGCGGCTCTGGGCGGCAGCGGCGCAAGATTATTTTGACTTTCAAGGAATTCAGCAGCGGCGATTTCGTCGGCGCGCTGGCTCGAGACGCTCAATGCCGAGTCGCTAACCCGAGTACTGTATCCAGACGACCGCACAACCAGGGTCAGGGATTGCGCTTTGTGCAGGAGTATTTTCTCGTCGCCTGCTCGCTTGCCGATCTCGTCCGCAGGTTTCCGAGCAAACAACCTCGACTGGAGCGCGCTTCCCGATAAAGTCGCCATCCAGCTCAACGATACACATCCAACGATGGCGGTCCCAGAGCTGATGCGGATTCTGCTCGACGAAGCACATCTCGGCTTGGGACGAGGCTTGGGATCATCACTCAAAGGACTCTGGCTTACACCAATCACACGCTACTTCCTGAAGCTCTTGAGAAATGGCCGCTCAGATGGTTCGAGGTCATGCTGCCGCGTCATCTGGAGATCATCCTCGAAATCAATCGTCGATTGCTTGATGAGGTGCGGACGCAGTTATCCCGGTGACGAGGGCCGAGTCGAGCGCGTGAGCCTCGTGGAGGAAGGTCCAACCAAACATGTGCGCATGGCCAACCTGGCTATCGTCGGCTCGCACAGCACCAACGGCGTTGCCGCAATTCATTCCCAGCTGCTGCGCACCGTGACGGTCAAGGACCTCGCCGAAGTGTTTCCGCAACGCTTCAGCAACAAGACCAACGGGGTCACGCCGCGACGCTGGTTGCTGATGTCGAATCCGGCGCTTTCGCACACTATCACCGACGCCATCGGCGACGGCTGGACGACCGATCTCAGCCAGTTGAAAAAGCTCAAACCGCTGGCCAATGACAAGGCTCTGCAGAACGCCTTTCAAAGGCGAAACGCGACGCCAAGTTGCAATTTGTCAGATTGGCTTAAACGGACGACCGGTCGAAACGGTGGATGCCGACAGTATCTTCGATTGCCAGATCAAGCGCATACATGAATACAAGCGCCAACTACTCAACGCGCTCCGTATCGTTGTGCTTTACAACCGTCTGCGCGAAAACCCGAATCTGGAGATGCCGCCACGAACGTTCTTCTTCTCCGGCAAGGCGGCGCCTGCGTATCAACTGGCTAAAGTGATTATCAAGTTCATCAACAATCTTGCTGCCACCATCGACGCTGATCCGAGCGATCCGTGGTCGACTCAAGGTTGCTGTTCCTGCCCGACTACTGTGTTTCGCTCGCCGAGCGGCTGATCCCTGCGAGCGATGTTTCCAACCAGATTTCTACGGCCGGCTACGAAGCCAGCGGCACGAGCAACATGAAATTCATGATGAACGGAGCGTTGACCATCGGCACGCGCGACGGCGCGACGATCGAGATGGCAGAAGAAGCAGGCGAAGAAAATTTCTTTCTCTTCGGCCTCACTGCGGAACAGGTGGCTGACAGCCGCAGCTGGTACAGCCCGCAGTGGCACTATGACAACGATCCGGAGACGCGCGCTGCATTGGACCTGATCTTCTCCAGACTACTTCAGCCGCAATGAGGCAGGTGTCTTCGGTCCGCTGCGTGACGCGCTGCTGACACATGGCGACTACTACATGCATCTGGCGGATCTCAAGTCGTATCTGGAAGCGGACCAGCGGCTATGCGAGGTTTACGCCGACTCAGCCGCTGTGGTCCCGCAAGGCGATCTTAAATGTGGCCGGCTCAGGAAAATTCTCGAGCGACCGGACGATTGCCGAATATGCAGCTGACATCTGGAACGTGCGACCATGCCCGGTGCATAGGTGATGCAGTTGAATACACCGCAGTTGGTGGATTCGTTATATCAGCCTACGGAGGAGACGATCAGGGATAGCCATAATCCCACCAACCGCAGTTGGTGGATTCGTTCATATGGCCTACGGAGGACAAGGACAGGTCGGCCATCGCGAGTTCGTTTCTGTAGGCTGCGTATGAATCATCCACCGACTGCGGTCGGTAGGATTTGAAACCGCACGACCTGAGGGTTTAGTCGTCATACAAGGAAAGGTAATCCATATGGAAATTTCACCACTTGCAGGAAAGCCAGCCGACCAATCGCTGCTGATCAACGTGCCTCGGCTGGTCACCGCGTATTACACGGGGCAACCAGATCCTTCAGTACCCGCACAACGCGTGGCGTTTGGAACTTCCGGGCATCGCGGCTCCTCGCTCGATAACGCTTTCAACGAAGCACACATCCTCGCAATCACACAGGCGATTTGCCTCTATCGCAAACAACAGAGCATCGACGGACCGCTCTACATCGGCATCGATACGCACGCGCTTTCGAGCCCGCTTTTGCCAGCGCTTTGGAGGTGTTGGCCGCCAATGGCGTCGACGTGATGGTCGATGCTAACAACGGATACACTCCCACACCGGTAATCTCGCACGCGATTCTTACCTACAATCGCGGGCGCAAACGTGGCCTCGCGGACGGCATCGTTATTACGCCGTCACATAACCCGCCGCGATTCGGAGGCTTCAAATACGATCCGCCTCATGGTGGACCAGCCGACACTCACGTCACCGAATGGATAGAGCAAAAGGCGAATGCCTTTATTGCGGACGGGCTGCGCGGGGTGGCGAGAGTACCCTTCGAACGTGCTCGCAACGCCTCTACCGTACATCCTCACCAGTACCTCGATTCTTATGTGAATGATCTTCCGTCGGTCATCGACCTTGAGGCAATCCGCGAGAGCAAAGTTCGCATCGGCGTAGATCCGTTGGGCGGCGCGAGCGTGGCTTACTGGGATGCCATCGGCGATCGCTACGGACTCAACTTGGAGGTCGTGAACCACGCGATCGATCCTACGTTCCGCTTCATGACGGTCGATTGGGACGGCCAAATCCGAATGGATCCTTCATCGGTCTACGCGATGGCAAGCATGGTCGGTCTCGAAGGAGCGATTCGACGTGGCCTTTGCCAGCGACACCGATGCCGATCGGCACGGAATAGTAAGCCGCAGCCATGGGCTCCTCAATCCTAACCAGTATCTCGCAGTTGCTATCTCGTACTTGTTCGCCAACCGCCCGCAATGGTCGCAGACAGTTGCCGTCGGCAAGACCGTCGTCAGCAGCAGCATGATCGATCGCGTGGTGAAGAGGCTCGGGCCGACGGCTCTTTGAAGTTCCGGTAGGTTTCAAGTGGTTCGTGGAAGGACTCGATCGACGGCTCGCTCGGATTCGGCGGCGAGGAAAGCTCGGGCGCAACGTTCTTGCGTCGTGATGGCACCGGTTTGGACCACTGATAAAGATGGGCTTGTCCCGAACCTGTTGGCGGCAGAGATCACTGCGCGGACGGGCAAAGACCCGGGCGAACACTATCAGGAAATGACAGCCGAGTTTGGCACGCCGTACTACACACGCATCGATGCGCCAGCGACGCCCGAACAGAAGACGAGACTGAAACAATTGTCTCCCGAGGAGGTTTTAACTGTTGAGCTCGCTGGTGAGCCGATCACAGCCAAACTCACAGCGGCCCCAGGTGATGGCGCACCGATCGGCGGTCTCAAGGTGGTAACTGACAATGGTTGGTTCGCCGCCCGGCCTTCCGGCACCGAGAATATCTACAAGATTTATGCCGAGAGTTTTAAAGATCAAGGCTCACCTGGACGCGATCTTGAGCTGAAGCCCAAGAGATCGTGAACGAAGCACTCAGTGCACCCGCAGTCGGGAAGTCACTCATGAATGACGAACTGCGAACGCCTGGCTTACCTCCATTTCCACCTGACTACCGCAGCTCCGGCCTGCTACTGCATGTAACGTCGCTGCCTTCGCCGTACGGGATTGGCGATGTGGGACCGGCTGCGTTGAGGTGGATCGATCAACTTCATGATGCGGGACAACGCTGGTGGCAAGCTTTGCCGCTTAGGTCCGACAGGCTACGGCAACTCTCCGTATCAATCGATGTCGTCGTTCGTCGGTAACGAACTCTTGATCAGCCCGGACTGGCTGATCGAGGATGGATTATTACGCACAAACGACTTCGCGCTTCACCTCGTTTTCGCAGACCGCTGTCGATTACGGCATGGTTCTGCCATTCAAGCGTCGATTGCTCGAGATAGCGTGGGATAACTTCAACGCTGGCGCGATCTCCGGATTTACAAGGTCGGCTTTGAACAGTTCTGCTCACGAGCAAGCGCACTGGCTGGAAGATTACGCACTGTTTCGAGTGCTGAAAGCCAGGCACAACGGCGCCTACTACCTCGAGTGGCCCATGGAGTTGGTGCAGCGTGAGCCTGCAGCATTGGCCCAGGCTCGGCGTGATCTAGCGAAACGAAATTGATGAAGTTTGCTTTGCTCAATTCCTTTTATTTCGCCAGGCTGATCGGCTTAAGAGACATGCCAGCGCAAAGGGCGTGCACCTGATTGGTGATCTGCCCTTCTTCGTTTCTCCTGACTCGAGCGACGTTTGGGCCAACCCGAGAGCTGTTCCTGCTGGACGAGCAACGGAGGCCGCGATTCGTAGCAGGCGTACCACCGGATTATTTCAGCGCAGATGGGCAGCTCTGGGGCAACCCTGTCTACAACTGGGACGCGCTGCGACAGACTGGCTATCGCTGGTGCATCGATCGCGATCCGTTCGCTGTTGGCCCATGTGGATGTGATTCGTCTCGATCATTTTCGTGGGTTTGCGGCTGCCTGGCATGTGCCGGCCGGAGCTACCACGGCTGAAACCGGGCCAGTGGGTGCCAGGTCCCGGCGCCGATTTCTTCAACGCGGTGAAGAGAGAGTTAGGCGTCCTACCGTTTATCGCTGAAGACTTAGGATTGATCACGCCGGACGTTTCGAACGCTTCGCGATGCGTTCCAGATTCCGGGGACGCGCGTCCTTCAATTTGCGTTTGATGGAAGTGCAAACAATCCTTACCTGCCACACAACTATGTCTCCAACACAGTTGTTTACACAGGAACCCACGACAATCCCACCAGTCGGGAATGGTACGAAGAGCTGCCGCCGTATCAACGGCAGAAACTTTTGGCAGTTATCTGAACCGGCGCGAAGGTGAGAGTAGCGAGGCTGCCTGGGACTTGATGCGCCTTGCGTGGTCATCGAAGGCTGCACTCGCAATCGCTCCTTTGCAAGACTTGCTCAATCTGGGCTCGGAGGCTCGGATGAATGTTCCGGGCAGCGCCAGATGGCAACTGGACTTGGCGATGCAGCGAAGAGATGTTATCGACTCCTGGTTTTCATTCGCTGCTGGAACTGACCAAGAAGCTCGAATCGCATCGTAACTACGTGATTCGCAAGCGAGAGAAATTAACTGAGGCTGCATGAGAACGTCGAGGCCCAATTGTATTTCTGAGTTGACGTCGACAACACGCTACTCGACAACGACCGTATCCAGAATGACCTCAAGCCGTCACCTTGAACGTGAGTTCGGCGCAGCCTGCCGGGACCGCTACTGGGCAATCCTCGAAGAGCATCTTCATTGATCTGGGCTACCGCGATTATCTCGGCGCTCTGCAACGCTATCACGGGTCGAACACCCGCAAGATATTCACCTGCTATCGATGTCGTCATTCCTGGTGGACTACCCGTTCGCCAATCGACTCTATCCCGGATCGCTCGACGTGCTTGAGCGATTCCGATCGTGGGGACAGACGGTAATCCTCTCGGACGGCGATGTGGTCTTTCAGCCGCGCAAGGTCGAACGCTCGGGAATCTTCGAAGCTGTCAGACGGCAATGTGCTCATCTACATTCACAAAGAAGAGGCATTAGCCGACGTCGAGCGGCGTTACCCGGCTGAACACTATGTGATGGTGGACGACAAGCTGCGCATTTTGACTGCAGTTAAGAAGGCCTGGGGATCGCCATGTGACCACGGTCTTTCCCCGGCAAGGTCAGTTATGGACGTGACCAGAAGGTCATCGCTGAATACCCGCCTGCGGACCTGACGGTTGAGCGCATTGGCCATCTGCTTGAATATGAGCTGACTGATTTGCCTCCTGGGCCAACACCGCGTTTGCCAGCGATCATGCTTTCAGCGAAACAAACACTTAACCGGCGATAACGAAGTGACAGGAAGAAATCAAAGAAGGCAAGAGCTCGTCCTCTGGGAGCGACGCTTTCTCTGGAAGGGGCAAATTTTAGCGTCTACTCAAAGCACGCAACCGGGATCGAGCTTGCTCCTCTTCGATCGCGTTGATGATGCTCGGCCCACACGTGTGATTCGCATCGATCCCTCGACCAACCGCACATATCACTACTGGCATGTATTCGTGCCGGGTGTGAAAGCGGGCCAAATCTACGGCTATCGAGTTGAGGGGCCATTCGATCCTCCAAGTGGAATGCGCTTCGATCCTGCCAAAGTCCTCATTGATCCATATGGACGCGCGCACGGTTGTTCCGAAGAACTACAGTCGCGAAGCGGCGTGAAAAGAAGGTGACAATGCCGCGGTGGCGATGAAGAGTGTGGTGGTTGATCCGCGTGCATACGATTGGGAAGGCGACATGCCACTCAACCGGCCTTCCTCTCGAACCATCGTATACGAAATGCATGTACGCGGCTTCACCCGCCATCCGAGTTCTGGCGTCGCTGAGACAGAAGCGCGGCACCTTTGCCGGTCTTGATCGAGAAGATTCCATATCTGCAGGAACTCGGAGTTACGGCAGTCGAACTGATGCCGGTATTCCAGTTTGATCCTCAGGATGCCCCATCGGGTAGAGTCAACTACTGGGGCTATGCGCCGGTCTCATTTTTGCGCCGCATCCACGCGTACAGCTCGCGCCAGGATCCGCTCGGACCGCTGGACGAGTTTCGCGATATGGTCAAGGCGCTGCACCGGGCAGGTATCGAGGTGATTCTCGACGTCGTGTTCAATCACACGGCGGAAGGCGACCACAACGGGCCAACACTGAGTTTACGTGGCTTCGATAACAGCACTTATTACATTCTCGACGCAGGATCGCTCGCGCTATGCCAATTACAGCGGCACCGGAAACACGCTCAACGCCAATCATCCGATCGTCCGCCGGATGATCTTCGATAGCCTGCGTTACTGGGTCGAGGAGATGCACGTAGACGGCTTCCGATTCGATCTGGCGGCGATCCTCGGACGCGATGAGTCAGGGCAGGTGATGTCGAATCCGCCTGTATTGTGGGACATTGAATCGGACCCTGCACTCGCCGGGACCAAGCTCATTGCCGAGGCATGGGACGCGGCCGGCCTCTACCAAGTAGGCAGCTTCATCGGGGACAGTTGGAAGGAATGGAACGGACGGTTCCGGGACGATGTGCGGAGCTTTTTCGTGGCGAAGAACGGCTCGTTGACACGCTTTGCCGACCGCTTGCTTGGTAGCCCGGCAATTTACGGTCATAAGGAACGCGAGGCTGAGCAAAGTGTTAACTTTGTGACCTGTCACGACGGCTTCACACTGAACGACCTCGTCTCCTATGACCAAAAGCACAACGAAGCAAACGGCGAAGACAACCGCGACGGCACCAACGACAACCGAAGCTGGAACTGTGGCGTTGAAGGTCCCACCGACGATCCCGCAGTGGAGAAGCTCAGAAACCGGCAAGTGAAGAACTTTTTGACCGTCACGATGCTCTCTGTGGGCATGCCTATGATGCTCATGGGTGACGAAGTGCGGCGCACACAACGCGGAAACAACAACGCCTATTGCCAGGATAACGAAACCAGCTGGTTCGACTGGACGCTACTCGCGAAACATGCGGATGTTCATCGGTTCGTAACCCTGCTCAACGCCCGACGGCGTTTGCGCGACTTCGAGCCCGAAGGCCAGCGCGTCAGCCTGAATCAGCTCCTCCGCGGGGCGAACTTGGCCTGGCACGGCGTCAAACTCGGGCCAGCCCGACTGGAGTGCGAGTCTTCGCACAGCATTGCGTTCACCGTGGAAATCCGCAGGGAAAAGCTGCTCGTTCACCTGATCTTGAACGGCTATTGGCAGCCGCTCGATTTCGAGTTGCCGCGATTAGATAAGTGCAGGCGAAAATCCATGGCGCCGCTGGATCGACACAGCCCTCGACTCACCGCACGATATCGTCGAGTGGGAGACGGCAGAATCGGTTCCCGGCTATGCCTACCGGGCCGAGGCGCGCTCTGTGGTCATGCTCTTTGCGGGAGTTTGATCTTTATGAGTTCAATATGAACGAACTGCTTGAACCAATTCCACCGACCGCAGTCGGTGGATCGTTCATACCCAGCCTACTAAGACGCTACGCAGCACTGCTCGAATCCCACCGACCGCAGTCGGTGGATCGTTCATACTCAGCCTACTAGAACCGCTACCTCCGCACTGCTCCGAATCCCACCGACCGCAGTCGGTGGATCGTTCATACCCAACCTACATGAAGCCGAGCCATCACTGCTCTCGAATCCCACCGACCGCAGTCGGTGGTTCGTTCATACACAACCTACGATAGGCAATCATCTAGTCGCGACTACGCAGAAAACTCTTCAACAGTGCTGTTGGTAGTTCGCCACAGGTGCCCGCATACGCAGATGGCTGCCGAAAGCTGATTGATACCTGCTTCAATCAGCCGTTCCGGATAATTCTTGCCAATGAAGTGCGTCCATTATTCATCAATGTCAGCGCGCATTCTTCGATGCTCATCTTCGGTGTGATTCGCACGAGCAGGTGAATGTGATCAGGTAAAACCGTCACTTGATCGAGCGCAAACTCGCGACTGGCTGCAACCTTGAGCCAATAGTTGACCAAGCTTCGCAGTCACGGAGTCCGTATTCCCAGCAATACGTAACTT
>ERZ1370068.8639-contig-7477_pt1 | contig 28677 bp, 33 predicted proteins | sample MGYA00561227_ERZ1370068 | MGnify/ENA primary metagenome ERZ1370068 (study PRJEB38410, sample SAMEA6850437) | metagenome | study: Metagenomic assessment of the ecological functions of the soil: analysis of the soil microbiota associated with the...
AGGTTACGTATTGCTCGAAAGCGCGTCGCACGCGGACCTGAAAGCGCAGCTCGATCGGGCGCCTGATCCGTTCCGGGCCTGCGGCGGCCGGATCGATCGAACGAACCGTCCAGTGGGGCCTATTCGTTGTCGTTGCCGGTCGCGGTGCTGCGTGCGTCGGCGATGAGGCCTGGTCACCTTTCTTTCAACGCAGTTTCTGGTCTCTTTGAACGGCGGCACCGCGCCGTAGTGCGCCACGGCAGTCGGCCCGGCGTTGTAGCTGGCGATGGCCAGCTTGAGATTGCCGCGGTGCTGATCGAGCAGCTCGCGCAGGAGCCGCGTGCCCGCCATGATGTTCTCGCGGGGATCGAACGGGTGCACGACGCCGAACGCCGCAGGCGATGTCGGGCATCAGCTGCATCAGGCCCCATCGCGCCGGCGCGCGGACACGGCCGACGGGTCGAACCCCGACTCGGCCTGCATCACCGAACGGATCAGCGACGCGTCGACGCGATAGAGCGCCGCGGCTTCGCGGATGATCCCTTCGTAGGCTTTCGCGGGCGGCGATCGCCTCGATGCTCTCGATGGTGGTGGACACGCGGGACCCGCAGGCCGCGCCTTGATGCGGTCGGGTCTCAACTGATGCGGCATCGCCAGCGCGAGCGAGGCCAGGACCACACTCGCGGAGCTTGGTGAGCCGGCGTTCTGCGGCGGCGCTGTTCCGGCTGTGCCCGCGCGCGTGTGACACGGCGCTTCGCCGATCCGCCGCGTCGATGTGGTGCTGAGGCCCGAGCGCGCGACCGCTCGAGTCCTGAAAGCCCGAGCTCAACTGCCATCGACGTCGCTGTAAGAGCAATACCCGGTCCCTCTCGCGCACGCTATCGTTCGAGCTGCGTCTGGAAAGCTCTTTCAGAGTCGTCGTCGGATCGTCACGCCGCCGTTGGTCGTGATCGCCCGGATCTTCGCGCCGCCGGCGCCCAGCGTGGTGTTGAGCTGGCGGCGGAACGTTCCCTGTACCGTGACCGGAAAATCGATGCTGACGCGCGCCATTGGTCGTCCCGGCTTCGAGAGCGGCTGAGTAGTGCTCGGGCAGCGCTCATGCGGATGCCGCCGTTGCGGGTCTCGACGTCGAGCCCGGCGCCGTCCCACGCGATCGCCGCGTACGGGTCGATCGTCACGCCGCCATTGGTCGTCTCGCCGCGGATGTCGCCAGAGACGTTGTCGAGCGAGACGCCGCCGTTGTGCGCGCGAAACTTCGCGGTGCCGTGGAAGTCCTCGATCGAGATTCCGCCGTTGTTGGTGTTGAGCGTCAGCAGCGCCGTGCGCGGCACCTGGACCTCGAAGCTGACCGACCAGCGGGCATCGGCGCCGCCGTCCGGGCCGTCGGCGCGCACGCTGCCGCCGGTGGTCGTGACGCGGACGCCGGACACGATGCGCCGCGCCTCGGCGTCGGTGTCCGCGTAGCCGACGACCCTCGCGCGCACGAGCACGTCGCTGCGGTCCCAGCCGCGGACGCGGATGCCGCCGTTGCTGCCGGGCGTCGACGTCGAGCGGGTTGACGCCGGACGGTGTCTCCTCGCGCACCTCGCAGAACGAGGCGCGGTCGCCGTTGCCGCCGTCGTTGCACCAGGCGGTGTTGCTGCGGCCGAACCCTGCGTGCGGGGCTGGCGCGACCGCCGCAGCGGTGAGCGCCGTGGCGAGGGCCATCGTGACTGTGACGGTGCAGGCATCGTATCGTCCTCCGACCCCGATAGACGGGCGCGCCGCCGGCGGTTTACGCGGCACCGCTAAAGCGGCGCCCTATGTACGTTGTGTCGCGGACGCGTCCGTTTGACGCAAGTGGCACGGCTTGAGCCGTGCCTGTCTACAGGCGGCGCCCTACGGCTGTCGCGGCGTATCGATGGGCGTTGCCGAGGAGGGACGCCATGGATCGACGCACGCTGCTTGCAGCTGGTCGGCGGGGTCGCGGTCGTCCGGCGTGCGGCCGTTCGCGCTGCAGCTGCCCCGGACGGACCGCGTCGTGATTGCGGGCGGCGGGATCCTCGGCGCCAACATCGCCTACCAGCTGGCGAAGCGCGGCGCGCCGGTCACCCTGCTCGACCGCGCGACGCCCGGCACGGGGGCGACCGCCAACTCCTTCGCGTGGATCAACGCCAGGAAGCAGCCGTTTCCGTATTTCGCGCCTCAACCTGCTCGGCATCCAGGCGTGGCGCTGAGCTGCACGCGCGAGCTCGGCAGCGAGCTGCCGGTGACGTGGGGCGGCACGGTCGAATGGACCGCCAGCGCCGAACGGCGCGGCCGCGCAGGCCGAGGCGGTCTCGCCGCTACCGAGACCTGGGGCTGTCCGATTCATCGCATCGACACGATGCAGCTCCGCGCGCTGGAGAAGCACGTCGTCGCCGGCGACGTGACGAGCGCCGTCCACGCCGAAATCGAGGGCAGCGCCGATCCCGTACTCGCGACCGAGGCGATCCTGGCGCGCGCCGTCCGCGCCGGCGCGCAGGTGCGCCATCCGGTGGACGTCGTCGGCCTCGACATGGCGAACGGCCGCCTGCGCGCGGTCAAGACCAGCGCCGGTGACGTCGAGGCGGACGTGCTGGTCATCGCCTGCGGACCGAGACGCCGCGTGTGGCGGCGATGGCCGGCCTCACCGTGCCGCTGACCCGATCGCCGGGGATCCTGGTTCACACCGACGCCGCAGCCCCACGTCATCGATCGCATCCTGCTCTCGCCGATCGGCAACATCAAACAGAAGGCCAACGGCCGGATCGTCACCGGCCTCGACTTTGGCCCGGCGGCGGTCGAGACGACCAGCCGCGAGCACGGCGAGCAGTTTCTGAAGACGATGTCCGCCGTCCTGCCGCCGCTGGCGGGGGCGGGCGCTCGACAAGGTGACGCTCGGGCTGCGGCCGCTGCCGAAGGACGGCCAGCCGATCATCGGCTTTCCGCGGAGGCGGCGCGACATCTACCTCACGGTCATGCACAGCGGCATCACCCTCGGCCCGCTCGTCGGCCGTCTCGCGGCGTCGGAAATCCTCGATGGCGTTCAGGTCGATCCGCTCGCGCCGCACCGCCTGGAGCGATTTCAGATCCGAGGGTAGCGCGGGCCGCCAGTCTCGTCAGTGTGCCGACGGATCCGTCCGACGCCACGGATCGCGGCTCCCCTAGCGCCGCGGCTGACCTCCGCCGCAAGCAACTGAGGCGATTGGACCTTCCCGCCCCGCCCCAGCCGCGCAGGCCGTGGTCGCGCGCCTTGCAGCGCGCTACAGGCCCATATGTCCAGCTGCCGGCCGCGTGCTGATTGTCGACGACTACGAGGCGAACATCTCGGCGCTTCGCAAGCTGCTCGAAGGCCAGGGCTACGAGGTCCTGACCGCGACCAACGGACGCGACGCGCTCGACCTCGTGCACCGCGAGCACCCGGATCTCGTGCTGCTCGACGTCATCATGCCCGACGTCTCCGGCCTCGACGTCTGCGCGTCGCTGAAGAACGTCGCCGAGACCTGCCTGACGCCGGTGGTCCTCGTCAGCGCGCTGCAGGAGCGGGCGACCCGGATCGAAGGCCTCGAGGCCGGCGCCGACGACTTCCTCAGCAAGCCGGTCGATCCGCAGGAGCTCTACGCGCGGGTCCGCTCGCTGATCAAGCTGAAGCGGCTGACCGACGACCTCGAGTCCGCCGAGTCGCTGTTCCTGACGCTCGGGCGCTTCATCGAAGCGCGCGACCCCTTCACCGAGGATCACTGCGACCGCCTCGTCGACTACGCGACCGCGCTCGCCTCGGCGCTGAACCTCGACCCAGGCCGATCTCGACGCGCTCTACCGCGGCGCCTTCATCCACGACATCGGCAAGATCGCGATTCCCGACCGCATCCTCCTCAAGAAAGGCAAGCTGACGTCGCCGAGTACGAGCTGATGAAGCAGCACCCGGCCATCGGCGACGACCTGTGCCGCACCGTGCGCTCGCTCGACGCGGTCCGTCCGATCGTGCGGCACCACCACGAGCGGCTCGACGGCGCGGCTATCCCTGATGGCCTCGCCGGCGACGCGATCCCGCTGCTGGCGCGCATCGTCACCGTCGTCGACGTCTTCGACGCGCGCTCACCACCGACCGGCCGTACCGCAAGGCGATGACCACCGGCGCCGCGCTCCAGATCATGCACGACGACGCGAAGCACGGCTGGTGCGACGTGGCGCTGATCGACGCGTTCGTCGACGCGCTGCCGGATCGAGCCCAGAAGAAGTCGGTGGCTTGAGCGGTCAGCCGCCTACCGCCACGGTCCGGCTAAAGCCGGACACTACGTCTGGGCGAACACGCCGAGCGGATCGAAGCGCCCCTTCAGCACGGCGGCGGTGTCGTCGTAGCCGAGCCACTCCTTGATCATCGTCGCGTAGACGCGCCGGAAGTCGGTCGTCATCTTCATGTTGCCGTCGTCGAGATCGGTGAGGCTCGGGTGCTGTCCGTAGAAGCCGCCCTGGACGCCCTTGCCGACGATGAACATCGGCGTCGCCGTGCCGTGGTCGGTGCCGAGGCTGCCGTTCTCTTCGACGCGGCGTCCGAACTCGGTGAAGATCATCACCGCCACTTCGTCGGCGCGGCCGATGCGCTTGACGTCCTCGATGAACCCGCGGACCGCGTCGGCGGTGTACATGAGCAGCCGGCTGTGGAGATCCGCCTGCTGCACGTGCGTGTCGAACGAGTTGCCCTGCGTAGGTGACGTAGTAGAGCCGCGTCGGCATGCCGGCGGCGATGAGCGACGCGACGCGCTGGAGGTTGCCGCCGAGGCCGCCGCCGACGCCGTAGTCCACCGGCGTGCGATAGCCGGCCGACGCCTGGCGCACGAAGTCGGAGCTCTCGGTCGCGTTCTGCGGCCGTCGACGCGAGGAATTCGAGCGTCGCGTTGCGTCGTCGTTCGCGGCTGGCTCAGCTCCGCGAGCACCTGCTTCTCGTCGTCGGTGCCTTCGCGCCTGAAGCGCGCCGGATCGTCGAACACGAGCGGCGAATGCTGGCGCGCTGCGCACGGCGAGCGACTGCGAGTTGCCGAGGTTCACGATCATGTTGCGCGTCTTCGTGTCGTAGGTCCGATCGGCGAGCCGGCCGAGCCAGCCGAGCGGCTCGCCGCCGTTCGGGACGCCGGTGTGCCAGAAGCCCATCGACGAGAAATGCGACAGGCTCGGATGGTCGTAGCCGCAGCCGTGGACGACGCCGAGCAGGCCGTCCTTGTAGCAGCCGCTCGAAGCCGACCATCGAGGGATGGAAGCCGAAGCCGCTCGGCGGCCTTGAGCACGTCGCGATCCGTGATGCCGAGCTTCGGCCTGGCGCGGTAGTAGGCCGGATCGCCGTACGGCACGACAGTATTCAGCCCGTCGTTGCCGCCGGCCAGCTCGATGACGACCAGGATGCGCTCGGGGTGCTTCTCGACGCTCGTGCCTTGCGAGCGCCTGCGCCGCGAGCGCCGCCGACGTGCGGCTCAAGACGAGCGGCAGACCGGCGCCGACGCCGATGCCGCAGAGTCCCGCGGACCAGGAAATCGCGGCGAGAGCACGAAGCAGCCGTGAATGCCGATGAGTCGTACGGCCTCTCTATCCCAACTGATATTCCGGCGTGCTCAACACGAGGTAGAGCAGCTCGCGGAGCGATTCTTCCAGCGTTCTCGCCCGGCTGAATCGCGGTCGTCCCGAGCTTGCCGCGGAGAAACTCGACGAGCAGCGGCGCGATCCCTGTCCGCGAGCGGCACCGACAGGAACCGGTGGACGAAGTGATCGACGACCTTGTCGACGGTGTCGGCGCCGGCGGCGCTGATCATCGCCGTCAGATCGATCGCGCGCCGGACGCCGGGGAATCGGTCTTGGTCCGCTCGAAGGCGAGCAGGTTGCCCTTGTATCCGCCGTACCGCGTGTTGTAGTCCTCGTCGCGGTCGACCATCATGTTCGACTCGGCCATCATGCTGGGCGCCGCATCGCCTTCCTTCGTCGCCTCGGTGATGTCCATGCCCCGCGCGAGGCGCTCGCCGACGCGCGCTGATCCGTGGCCGACATCGACCGATCGGGCGGACGGAAGCCCTTGACGTTCGGGAAGAGCACGTCGCGAAACAGGTTGCCGCGCTGCAAGCAGCGTCGACGGCGTGATCCAGGTGCGTCCGCCGGCCCAGCCGGCGACGTTCGGCGGATCGAACAGCGACTGGCCGAGGCCGCCGGTCATGCGGCCGAAGTCGGGAATCGTCGGCACCTCGCGCAGCCCCAGCTTCCTGTAGGTCGAGACCACGAGCTGCACCGGGCTCTTGATCTGCGTCGCGTACGACGGGCGGGCTGTAGAAATCCCTCGAGAGGAAGATCTGCTTCAGCAGCGGCTTGATCTGATAGCCGCTGTCGCGGAACGTGCGGCCGAGCTCGCGCCTGGACCGGCGCCGAGATCTCGTCGCGCACGAAATAGCGATAGAGCTTCGCCGACACGAACTCGGCGGTGACCGGCTGCTCGAGGATGATGTCGATGATGTCTTCGCCGTTGAAGGGTCCGGTCCGTCCGAGGAACGTCTTCTCGCCGGAGTCGTGCTGCGTCGGCGTCGAACTTGAACGTCCAGCACGTCGTTGGTCCAGCCGGTGAACGCGCGCGCGGCCTCGCGCACGTCGCGCTCGGTGTAGTTGCCGACGCCCATCGAGAACAGCTCGAGCAGCTCGCGGCCGAAGTTCTCGTTCGGATGCTTCTTGATGTTCTCGCCGTTGTCGAGATAGACGAGCATCGCCGGGATCCTTCAGGATCCCGACCAGCAGATCGCGCAGCGTCGCCGGCGGCGCTGCGCGCGAAACATCTCGTTCTGCCGGAGCATCATCCGGTAGTCGCGCACCTTGTTCTCGCCGGTCGCGAAGTGGCCGTGCCAGAAGAGCGTCAGCTTCTCTTCGAGCGGCCGCGTCGGTGGCGAGCATCCGGTTCGCCCACCACAGGCCGAGACGCTGCGTTTCGATGGCGTTGGCGGCGAGGCTGTAGAAGAACTTGTCGACGACCGGCTGGAGCCGGCGCTGCGATCCTGCCGGCAGCACTTTCTCGCCGAGCCCTTCGCCGCGCTCGCGCGCGAGGCGCACCGCCTCGGCGCGGCTCGGCGGAAACGGATCCATGCCGGGATCCCAGATGCCCGACTCGTCGAACGGCTTCAGCGCGCTCGTGATCGACCTCGAAGTCGACGAGCGCGTCGACCGCCTGCCGCGGCGTCATCGCGGCGAGGCGCGCGATCTCCTCCGGCGTGCCGCCGAAGCCCGCGCGTTCGAGGAGATGGGCGGCCCTGTCGTAGTGCCAGTCGGCGGCGGCGATCGGCGAGAGGTCGTCGGCCCATTCGGCGGGACCGGCGCCCGCCAGCCCCGTGGACGAGACAGTGCGCTATTGCCGCGACCACCGTCAACGCGGTGGCGACGAGAGCTGCGCACTGCGTGCGGAAAGGGATCGGCCGCCGCGGAAGGGTCGTCGGCATGACGCTCCCTCGTGAGCTGATGGAGACGCCCGATTATAGGCCCCAGCTCGATCGCGTCGTGACACGGACAGAGCCGGCCGGGATGAAACGGCGGGAAAGTGGTCGGGGCGACTGGATTCGAACCAGCGATCTTCCGCTCCCAAAGCGGACGCGATACCAGGCTTCGCTACGCCCCGACAAGGGCGATCATACCTGACGCGCCGACAAACTCCGTGCGGCCTGGCTCGTTTCGAGCACAGCGGCGCGGCCTCGGATGGCCGCCGGGCCGGAATCTCTCGCGGGAACCATGCGATCGGCGTCGGCACGCAATCGGCACCGGGCCAGGAGGAATGCTCACGATCGGAGACGAAGCGATGCGCGCAACTCGAATCCCGCGCGCGTCGAAGAAAGAGGGCCGCCAGGGACACGATCCCGACGCGGATCGAGATGCCGCACCAACCGCCGGCGCCGATCCGGCTCGAGGCGCCCGTGCAGCCACAGCGGCCGGCGCAGCCGCCGATGCCGCTCGAATCGGAGCGGCGCATCAAGACCGCGAAGCCGGTCCGGCTCGTCACCCGCCCGCACCCGGGCACGTCGACGAGATCGGGAAAGGCGTCGACGCGTCCTAATGTTGATTCCTAACCTTAATTCTTAACTTTACCGCTGCGCCTTCTTGGCGAGCGACCGGTAGTATTCCTCGATCGCCTGGCGGAAGCCGTCGGGCACCTGATCGGATCCCGACAGCGACAGCGAGTCGTTCCCGGTCTCGGCCTTCCGCCGCAGCGAGAACTCGAACTTCTTCAGCTTGTCGATCGCCGCGGCCTGCAGCTGCTCGAGGCCGCGCGGGTCGGCGTAGACGCGATCGTTGTCGAACGCCTGAGGTCGCGGAGCACGTCGTCGAGCTCGCTGCTGGCTCGACGCCGGCCTGCTGCAGCTGGCGCCGCAGCGCTTCGGCGTCGCTCGCCCACTCGCGGAACTGCGCCGCGGAACTGGCGGATGTCGTCCGGATTCCAGCGTGCCGTTGTAGCCGCCCCAGCTGCGCGGCGTCGCCGTTGCCGCCGCAGCCGCCGGCGCTGCGCGGGGATCCGCCGTTGTCGCCATTGGTCGCCGCCGCCGGCGTTCTGTCCGCCCTGCGACTGCTGACCCTGGACCCTGCTGACCCTGCTGGCCTTGCTGACCCTGCTGTTGCACCCTGCTGGCCCTGTTGTCCCTGCTGGCCCTGTTGTCCCTGCTGGCCCTGTTGTCCCTGCTGGCCCTGTTGTCCCTGCTGGCCTTGCTGGCCCTGCTGGCCCTGCTGCCCTTGTTGGCCCTGCTGCCCTGCTGTTGGCCCTTGCCCTGCTGCGCGATCGCGCATCCGCTGATCGAGCGATTCCATGCCGCGCACCAGATCGCGCGCCTTGTCGGCGGCGCGCGCGACGGCGTCCTGCTTCGACTGCTTGCCGATCGCTGCCGCGGCATCGTCGATCTTCTTCTGCAGCGCGTCGAGGTTCGCGCCGATCGATCTCTTCCATCGCCGCGCGCATGCTGCGTCGCGCCGACGTGCCCTGCAGCGCGCCCTTCGTAGTAGCGGATCATCTCGCGGATGCGCTTGTCGCGGATGCTGCCCGCGGCTTCGTCGAGCTTGCGCGCCGCGTCCTTCTCGTCGCGCGCGCATCTGGTTGGCCAGCTTCTCGAGCTGCTGCTGCAGGTCGGCGACCTTCGCGTCCATCGCGTCCTTGCGCTGGCCGACGCGCCTGCGCCTTCGCCTGCGCGGCCGGCGCCGCCTGCTGCTGTCGAGGCCGTTGACGTCGGAGGCGACTTCCTTCTGCTCGTTCGCGAGCTCCTCGGCCTGCGCGCTGCGCGCTGCTGGACGTCGCGCTCGCCGCGGCCGGTCTGGTTGCGCTCGAGCTGCTGCTGCGCCTCGCGCAGCCGGTCGAGCGCCTGGTTGGCCTGCGCGCCGCCGTCCTTCGATCCGTTCGCCGCCGCGCGCCGCATCGCGTCGGCCGCGTCCTGCAGCGCGCTTCATCGCGTCGTTGAGTTCCTGGCCGCTGCTGGTCGCGCGTCAGCTGCTCGAGCTGGCGCGCGCGCCTTCTCGGCTTCCTCGGCGAGCTGCGCGCTGGCTGGCGCTCGACCGCCGCCGCTGCTGGCCCGACTGCGCCATGCGGCGCTGCCGCTCGCATCTCCTGCTGCTGGCGGCGCGCCAGCTCCTTCAGCTTCTCGACCAGCTGATCGATCTGCTGGTCGCCGCCCTGCTGCTCGGCGCGCTGCTGCATCTCATGCTGGTTCGCGAGCTTGTCGAGCTCGAGCTCGAAGAGATCGGCGAGGTCCTCGGCCATCGCGTTCTGGCCGCCGCCGCCGCCGCCGCCGCCCTGCTGCTGCGCCGACCTGCAGCTCGTACTCGCTGCTCGGCGTCCTGCAGCAGCTTCAGCGCGCGCTGCTCGGGCGACAGCGCGTCATCGGCCTTCATCGCCTTCAGGTCGGCTTCGGCCGCCTTCATCTCGTCGGCCGCCTTCGGCAGCGCTTCGGCGATCTTGTTGAACGCCGGATCGACCGACGCCGAGCCGCGCCTTCAGCTTGCCGACGAGCTCCTCGACCTGCTCGCGCAGCTTCGCCTGCGCGAGGTTGAGGAACACGACGTTCTCGCGGAACTTGTCCGGCCTTGGTCTTGGCCTTGTCGCGGACGATGTTGAACGTCGCGGCGACGATTTCGCGCTGCTGCTGCGACAGCTGGCCGACCTGCTGCCGCCGCCGCCGCCGCCGCCGCCGCCCTGGCCTGCGACTGCGCCGGCTTGTAGTCCTTCTTGAACGGCCGGATCTGCACGAAGTAGATGTCGCTCGTCGTCGTCTTCGGTCCCTGCACCGCGTCGGTGTCCGGTCGCCTTCGCGTAGTAGGAGACGAAGTCGCCCGGCTTGAGGCCGAGCTCCTCGAGATAGATCGTGTGGCCGGCGCTGACCTCGGTCAGCGGCTTCGCGCCGCCGAACAGGCTGATCGTCTTCTGCGGCGCCGCCGTTCACCGAGTAGAACAGCTGCAGCTGACTTGACGCCGTAGTCGTCGTCGGCGCGCGCCTCGAGGAACAGCTCTTCGACCGGGCTCGCCTGCGTGTCGCGGCCCGGCTTGGTGAAGCGACACCGACGGCGGCTGATCGTCGATGACGTCGATCGTGTACTGCGGCGACGCTTCGACCTTCTCGCCGTGCGGGCCGGTCGAGCTCGATGCGGTAGAAGCCCTGGCTTGTCGATCGTGAAGCTGCCGGTCGAGCGTGCCGTCCGCCTGCCCGACGAGCGGCAGCGCGCGCGCCGTCGCTGAGCAGAATCCGTCCGCCCGGCGTCGTCATCGTCGGCGCGACGTGCAGCAGCGACCTCGGTGCCGCGGATGCGCGGCGACGTCGCCGCCGCTTCGGCCTTGCGCGGCGGCGAGGCTCGGTGTAGGCGGGGAAGCGGTACTCGACGCTCGAGCTGCTCGACCGGTCGGCAGGTCGACGACCGTCAGCGTGAAGGTGCGCCGAGTGCGACGCCGTTCGACTCGACGTAGTACTCGGTGGTCTTTTCGAGGTGGAACAGCATGCCCTCGAACGTGCCCGGCTCGCGCGCCGGCGATGAGCGGCACGCGCTCGAACGGCGCGTCGGCCGCCGTGCGCATCATCACGCTGACGTCGTTCGACGTGAAGCCGACGAGCTTGCGCGCTTGACGGTCTGATCGGCGCCGCGCGGCACCTTCGTGTTGCCGGGCGTGACTTCGATGCTGTACGGGCTCGACGCCTCGGCGCTGCGCGTAGACGACGAGCAGCGCCGACAGGCCGTGCCGCAGATACGCCGGGCCGAACGCGATGATCAGCGCGGCGATCGCGCGCGATGCGCGGCCAGCGTCACCGCGTGCCGCTGCACCGACGTCGCGCTCGATGGCGCGGCCGTCGTCGAGCGCGCGGCACTGCTCGATCGCCTGCTCGACCAGCTTCTCGACCAGTCGCGGCGAGTGCGCCGGCGCAGCCGCCGGCGTCGTCGCTTCGACCGCGCTGATGATCGCGGCTTCGAGCGTCGGGTCGCATTCCTCGAGATACAGCGCGACCTGCGCGTCGGTGACGCGGCGGCGCAGCGGCCAGACGAGGCCGTAGCAGCAGCAGGCCGACGAACACCGCGACCGCGATGATGCGGAAGCGCGATGATCGGCGGGGCGCTGAACCGGAACGACTCGAGGCCCGGAGGCCGAGAGCAGCAGGGCGAGCACCGTGCCGGCCACGACGACGACCGCGCCCGCGGAGGGCGAGCCGCAGCCGCCAGCGGTTTCGCACCCGTCGGATGACGTCGACGAGCTCTGTCGCGATGGTCCATGGTTCGGCGCTCTCCCATACGAACAGATTACACCCGGGACCGCGCTCGCCTGAGCCTTGCAAGACACGCTTGAACGCAGATCGCGATCAGCGGAAACCCAGTCTCTGCGATCTCAGCAGCCTCGCGTCCTGAGCTACCGCGTCTAAGCGCCTACAGGAACCTCTCTTTGCGCGACAGACGATTCGAAATGACCGTTTCGGCCGCCAGCAGCAGCAGGCCGGCCAGCAGCAGGTACCACCACAGGCTCTGGCGCCGCTCGGCCTCCTCGCGCGTCATCTCCTGCGGCGCGGCCGGCTGCGCCGCCGCCTGCGTCGCGTGGCCGGTCACCGCGGCGACCAGCTCGCGCGGATCGATCGGCGCCAGATCCGACTCGGCCGGGTCGAGGTTGACGGCGATCGCCTCCGGGCGTCCGCGTCGGCGCGCCGGTCGGCCGGACCTCGTAGACGCCCTGCTCGTTCAGCTCGAGCAGCCCTTCGTTGCCCTCGCCGCCGCCGGCTGCGAGATGCGCTCGCCTGACGGCGTGACGACGATCCGGTCCGACCGGTCGGCGCGCCTTGGCGCGCGCGGTCAGGTCGAGCACCTGGCCGACGGTGAACCACGACGTCGCCGGCTCGTAGTGCGGCGAGATAGCGCACCAGCTGGTGCACGAGCGGCAGGAAGATCGGCTTCACGCCGATGTCGGTCCACGAGTCGTCGAGCGTCGAGGTCCACGACGATCGACGCGGCCCGGCGCCGACCTTCCGCTCCGCCGCCGCCACCGCGCCATCGTCGAACCGCGCGAGGACGCGGTCGGTCGGCGCCGGCTGCGAGCGCGCGATAGCGGAAGACGTGCGCGGCGGAGAAGTCGCCGCTGCGCGGCGCCTTGAAGACCTCGAACACCGGATGGCTGTAGTCCAGATAGCCGAGCGAGCCGCTGCGCGCCGTCGTGCGATCGACGGTCGCGCCGAGCGTGCCCGGCAGCAGCGCGGCCTCGCCCTGCGGCCACGTCGTGCGATCGCCGGTCACGACCAGCAGGCCGCCGCCGCGCTCGACGAACTGCTTCAGCGCGCCGCCGCCGCCGGCCGGCGGAAACATCGTGTCGTTGAGGATGACGACCGCGCGCTTGTCGAAGCGCGGCCGGCGTCACGCGCGGCGGTCGTGACGTCCGACCTGGAACGCCGGCGTCGTGCCGATCGCCGAGCGCCTTCGACAGAAACAGGCTCGCGTCGGCGCGATCGCCGCTGTCGACGATCGCGAGCGACACCGGCTCGCTCGGCGCGAGCACGAAGTGAAAGGCGTTGTCGGCGGGCAGCGGATCGGTGCCGGCGCGTGACGCTGCCGCGCACGTTCGGCGCCGGCCAGCGTGAACTGCGTGAACGGTGACCGATGCCGACGCGTGCGGCGCGACGGTGGCGCTGCTCGGTCTCGATCTCGTGGCCGTCGATCGTCAGCGTCACCGGGACGTCGCTCGACCGGCTGCGTCGCCTTTGTTGCTGAGGCCGGCGGTCACCGTGATGCGCTCCTGGCCCGAGAACGACGCGCGCGCGAAGGTGACCGACGGCACGGCGAGGTTGGCGACGTTCGGCGACGCGACCGACACCGTGCTGAGCGGTCATGCCCTCGGGGAAGTGCACTTCCTCGGAGCCGCTCCAGCCGCTGCGCTGGAAGTCGCTGATCAGCACCGCCTCGCGCCGCTTGATCGGCGAGCGGCTCAGGATGCTCTCGGCGAGCTTCAGCGCCGGGCCGTAGCGCGTCGCGCCCGAGCCGACCTTCGCGGCGTCGATCGCCGCCTCGAGGCGCGTCGCGGTCGGCGGTCGCGCGCATGTTCTCCTCGGCGTTCTTCGCGAACAGGACGAGCGTGGCGCGATCGTCGGCGCCCAGGCCGCGGACGACGCTCGCGCGCCGCGTCGCGCGCGCTGCGCCAGTGGTCGCCGTAGCCCATGCTCGCCGACTGGTCGAGCAGGATGACGACCTCGCGCGCGCCGCCGCCGACGGCGGCGGCGACCGCGCCCTGGCGGAAGAACGGCCGCGCGAACGCCGGCGACGATCAGCGCGATCGCCGCCGCGCGCATCAGCAGCAGCGCACCAGTGGCGGATGCGGCGCCGGCGGACCGACTGATACGGAATGCGCCGCACGAACATCAGCGACGGGAACTCGATGACGCGCTTCTGCTCGCGCTGAATCAGGTGAATCAGGATCGGGAATGGCGATCGCCGCCGAGTCCGGCGAGGAAGAAGCGGGGTCAGGAACGACATCGATGCTCAGACTCTCAAGCTGGTCACCGCACACGCATCAGCCGCTCGCGGCTCGAGAGATAGCTGAACAGCGCGCGGTCGAGCGGCTCGGCGGTGTTCAGCACCGTGTAGTCGATGCGGTGCTCGGAGAACTTCGTCGTCAGCGCCGTCGATGTGCGCCTGGATCATCGCGCGGTATTCCTTCGCCAGCGACTCGGGCACGACCGGAATCTGCTCGCCGCTCTCGAGGTCCTCGAAGCTCGACGCGTCGTCGTAGCCGAAGTCGATCTCGGCCGGATCGAGCACGTGGAAGACGATCAGGTCGTTGCCGAGGAACTGCAGCGGCTTGATCGCCTCGAGAATCGCGTCGGGCTCCTCGTAGAAATCCGAGATCAGCACGAGGATGCCGCGGCGCTTGAAGTGCTCGGCCATCTTGTTCAGCGGCATCGCGCAGGTTGCCCGGCCGTTCGGCCTTGCGCGCGATCCAGCGTGTGCAGCACGACGTTGAAGTGCTTCGCCGACGGCGGGACGTGCGTGACGATGTCGTTGTCGAACGTGATGATGCCGACGCGGTCGCGCTGGCGCTGCGCGAGATAGCGCGAGGCAGGCGCCGACGATAGCAGCCGTACTCCGAGCTTGGCGATGCCGCGGCTGCAGAACTTCATCGACTCGCGAGATGTCGAGCAGCACCGACAGGTTGGTGTTGGTGTCGGCCTCGTACTGCTTCGACGTAGTAGCGATCGGTCCGCGCGAACAGCCGCCAGTCGACGCGGCGGATGTCGTCGCCGGCGACGTAGCCGCGGTGCTCGGCGAAGTCGATCGACGCGCCGAAGAACGGCGCGCGGTGGCAGGCCGTTGATGAAGCCGTCGACGACGGTCCGCGCCAGCAGCTCGAGGTTGCCGATCGCGCGCGAGGATCTTCGGATCGACGAACCGCGCGCCGGGCATCGCGTGTGATCGTCGTTGCCATGTCGCTGCTAACGTCTGATCGCAGAGCGGTCGCAGAGCTCGCAGATCAGACAGGCTTTCATCGCGACCGTCCGCGAACTCCGCAGTTCCGTCGTTTCTACATTCCGCTCTTCGGCACCGGCACCGCCGTCAGCAGCTCGTCGATGATCGAGTCGGTCGTGATGCCTTCCGACTCGGCGCGGAAGTTGGTGAGCACGCGGTGGCGCAGCACCGGATGCGCCAGCGCGCGGATGTCGTCGAAGCTCACGTGATAGCGGCCGCTGCGTCAGCGCGCGCGCCTTGGCGCCGAGCACCAGGTACTGCGCCGCGCGGACGCTGGCGCCGAACGCCACGAACTTCTTCACCGAGTCGGGCGCCTGCTTCGACTTCGGCCGGCTGGTGCGCACGATGCTGAGCGCGTAGCGCATCACCGGCTCGGCGACCGGCACGCGGCGCACCAGGCGCTGGAACGCGACCAGGTCGGCGCCGTTGACCGGCCGCTTGAAATGCGGATCGATGATCGCCGTCGTCGTCGCGCACGACGTCGAACTCCTCGTCTTCCGGCGGATGCTCGATGACGATGTGGAACATGAAGCGATCGAGCTGCGCTTCGGGCAGCGGATAGGTGCCTTCGAGCTCGATCGGGTTCTGCGTGGCGAACACGAAGAACGGCTCGTCGAGCTCGTAGGTGCGCCCCTGGATCGTGACGCGGTGCTCCTGCATCGCCTCGAGCAGCGCCGACTGCGTCTTCGGCGGCGTGCGGTTGATTTCGTCGGCGAGCACGATGTTGGCGAAGATCGGGCCGGGCGCGAACACCATCTGGCGGCGTCCGGTCGCCGCGTCCTCCTGGATGATGTCGGTGCCGGTGATGTCCGACGGCATCAGGTCGGGCGTGAACTGGATGCGGTTGAACTTCAGGTCGAGCACCTGCGCCAGCGTCGCGATGAGCAGCGTCTTCGCCAGGCCGGGCACGCCGACGATGAGGCTGTTGCCGCCGACGAAGAGCGTCAGCAGCACCAGCTCGATGACGTCGCGCCTGGCCGATGATCCGCTTGCTGCAGCTCGGCGATGATCTGCTTGCCGGCCGCTGTTCATCTTGTCCGCGAGCGCGATGTCGTCGGCCGAATCGAAATCCACGGTGTTGGTGAGCTCCACAGCTGTCCTCTCGTGAGCGATGATGGCGCATGGCTTTCAGCATTCCACAGACTGACGAGCCGCGCCACGATCTAGTGGGTCATTCCGTAGATGATGTAGTTCACGCCGAGCTTATACGCTTCGTTCGATTCGTCGATCGGCTTCAGCCCGGTATCCGACCACTCCCAGAACTCCGAGATGTCGGTGTTGTAGTTGATCATCACCATGATCCGCTTGGCCGGATCGTTGTCCTCGTAGACCGCCCGGAAGATCGGCCGGCGGCGGATCGTAATACTGCGGGACGATCGAGCGTCTTGATCTCGAAGAAGGTGTGGAAGATCTGGTTCGTCGAGCGTCGAGGTCGAAGAAGCGCGCCTCCGGCATCGCCCGCGAGCATCTGCGTCTCGAAGTTGCCCCAGTCGCTGGAAGTGGAAGTCGTCGACGATGACGAAGCCGCCCTTCTGCAGGTAGGCGCGCAGGCCGGCCGCTTCCTCGTCGGACATCACCCACCGGCCCGGCTCGCACAGGTAGGCCACCGGATACTTGAACAGCTCCGGGTCGTCGAAGCGTGCAGGATGTTGGTCTCCTCGGTGTGCGGCGTCCAGCGTAGCTGAGCTCGTTCACGATCTTCATGAAGTGCTGTTCGCCGGACGGGTAGTCGTGCGACCAGGGCAGCCGCTGCGAGGCGAAGCCGTAGTCGGGGCCGTAGCGGAGCCGGACGAACGTGAACCGGCCGTCGTACGGCGTGTTGGGCGCGATCGCCTGCTGGCGGCGGCCGAACCCGCCGCCGCCGAAGCGCCGCTGCGCCAGCGCCGTGCCGACGCCGGCGCAGCAACACCAGGATCACCAGGACGCGCCGCCGTCCGCATCACGGCTTGGCCTTCTTCGCCTGGAGCTCGCGGATCGCTCTCGGTCTTCAGCGCCAGGCTGGTCAGCAGCGTCTCCATCTCGCGCGTCGTACTGCGCCTCGGCCATCGAGGTCTTCTTCAGCCGCAGCGCCGGCGATCTGCTGCTCGATGGCGCCGCGCTCGTCGACGAGCGCGCGCATCGCCGGATCGCTGGTGTCGACCGGCGAGCGCGTCCTCGGCGCGCCCGGTCCCGAGGAAGATGCCGCGGCGAGGCGGCTGTCGCCGGCTCGCCGCGCGCCCTCGTCGAGCGTCGCGTGCTCGGTCAGCAGCAGCCCCTTCTGCTGAAACGCCTGCGACGACCTTCGCCTTCGCGTAGTCGAACGCCTCGCCGATCGACACGTGGCCGTTGCGATCGCGATCCGCGGCGGTGTCGCTGAAGGCCTCGACGAACGTGCTCGGGGAACACGCGTCTCGTTGCGCTCGCCGCCGGTCTTGGTCGCGGTGACGACGACGCGTCCCGGCGCGGCGACCGCCGGCAGGAACGCGCCGCTCGAGCTCGTCGTGTTGACGAACGCGACGCGCTGGGCCGACAGCTTCGCCGAGCAGCTGCGCCCAGTCGGCGACGGTGAGGTCGGGGCCCGGCAGGTTGAAGGCGGCCTGACGTGCCGTCGAAGCTGCCGTGGCCGATCAGCAGGACGACGACGCTGTCGTTCGGCCGGCGCGCGCGCCGCGAGGTCGGTGAACGCCTTCTCGACCGCCGTCCGCGCGTCGCGCTCGCTTGTCGGCGAGCAGCGTGATGTTGGCGTCGGGGACGGCGTCCTTCTTCTTCGCGGCGTCGATGAAGCTGGTCGCCCACTTCTGGAACTGCGTCGCGTGCTCCTCGTCGCCGGGCACGCCGGTGATCACGAGCAGGTGGGTCTGCTGCGCGAAGCGCCGGCGCCGCGACAGCACGCAGCACACAGACACGAGACGACGATAAACCGCAGAGCACGCAGAGATCGCAGAGACAAATTTCGCTGCATGCGTTCTCTGCGATCTCCGCGGTCTCTGCGTTCAACGTCGTGATCTCACGCGAGGCCCCGCACGCGGCGGTAGCCCCACTCGGCGGCGACCAGGCCGATCAGCAGCGAGGAACAGCGCCGGCATGTCCCACAGCTCGCGCTCTTCGACGACGGTGACGCCGCGGCCGCTGTAGCTGATCGCTTCGGGCAGCGCCGCGACGTTGGCCGGCGTGAAGAAGCGGCCGCCGGTGTCCTCGGCGATCCGCTTGCAGCAGCGGCGCGCGCATCGCGGCGTCGAAGTACTCGGCGTCGCCGGCCGAGACGCGCACGTGCATCGCGGCGTGCCGAGATCCTTCTGATCGCGCGCGGCGGTGACCGCGACGTCGTAGATGCCCGATTCGTCGGGGACGAAGCTGGCCCGGTAGTCGCCGTCCTTGCGTCACCGTCCACTCGACCGGCACCTCGGTCGTCTTGCCGGACGGCGACGGTGACGCGCGCGACGACGCGGCTGTCGTTCACCTCGACGTACGCGCGGATCGAGCACTTCGGCCGAGAGCTTGATCGGCTCGCCCGGCTCGACGCGATCGGCCGTCGTCGTGAGGTTCACCTGCTCGGGCACGCCGTCGACCAGCCAGCGGATCAGCCGCCGCCAGAACATCGCGTGCGTCGTGTCGGTGACCGCGATCTTGGCGTCCATCCGCCACAGCCACGAATCCTGGATCGGCATCGCGATCGCCTTGCCGCGCCCGTAGCGCTGGTAGGCGAGGACGATCTGATCCTGCTTGCGGTTGTCGACGCCGGTGAGCAGCACCGTCGCGCCCGGCTTGACCTGCGCGCATCGAGTTGACGCTCGACACCGGCGGCATGTCGTTCCACTTGGCGCTCGAGGCGCGCTTCGTCGCCGGCGATCTGCGTGACCGGGAACGTCGCGCCGGCGCGCGTCGGCCGCGCCGACAGCTCGGAGAAGTACTTCGGCGTTCGCGTTCTCGATGACGACCGGCAGCACTTCGCCGACCGGCGTGCCGCCCCAGCCGCCTTCGGCGAACGAGCGGCGGCCGCCGAGCATCAGCAGCCCGCCGCCGCGCTTGCTGACGAAGTCGGCGAGCATCCGCAGCTGCTCGGGCGTGAACGACGCGGCTTCGACGCTGCCGAGGATGATCGCGCGGTACGCGAACAGCTCCTCGCGCGTCTTCGGGAAGCCGCCGACGCAGCTCGTCCGGTGTCGCTGACGTCGCCGCGCCAGTAGCTTGTTCTCGGCGGTGCGCAGCAGGATCGACGACCTGCAGGTTCTTGTCGTCCTCGACCGCGCGGCGGATGAACTTCATCTCGAAGCGCGGCTCGCCTTCGAAGTAGAGGACCTTCTCGCGCCGGTCGTTGACCTCGATCAGCGCGTCGCGCGCGTTGTTCTGCGTGACCTGCTCGCCGGCCTGCGTCGGCGACCTTGAACCGGAACAGGCGCGCGCCCGGCTTCGTTGGCGGTGAAGCGCACCTTCACGGTCGCCGACTCGCCGTCGGCCGGCAGCGTCACCTCCTGCGTGCTCGACGATGCGCCCGTCGTCTTCGACGCTGAGCGGCACGGTCTGGCCGCCGTAGCCGGTCTGCGACAGCACGACGTCGACGACGAGCGACGTGCCCTTGAGGACGGCGCGCGGCGTCTCGACGCGCGTGACCTGGATGTCGTGCGCGAAGCGTTCCTGGCCGACGCCGACGGTGAAGACCGGAATCGATCGCGCCTTCAGGCTGGCGAGCGTCTCGTCGAGCGCGGCGTCGGACGTGTCGGCGCCGTCGGTGACCATCACCAGCCCGGCGAGCGGCAGCCCGGACAGCTCGTCGCGCGCGCGATCGAGCGCCGGCGCCGAGCCGCGTCGACGTGCCGCCGTACTTCAGGTCGGCCGGCCGACTGCCGACGCGATCGGACGAGGACGAGAAGCGGAAGAAGCGCACGACGAACCGCTGCGACAGCGCCGTCGAGCAGCTGCGCGTTCGGGCCGCTGCAGCTGCTGCTGGACGAACGCGCTGCGCGGCTGGCCGTCGCGGTCGGCGATCGACATGCTGCGCGAGTCGTCGATCAGGACGCCGAGGAAGTTCTGCTGCGGCACCGCCGCCTTGAGGATGAGCGTCGGCCGGAACAGGCAGAAGAGCAGCACCGCGAGCGCCGCGAGGCGCAGGCCGACGAGCACGACGCGATCGCGCGGCCGATCGGCGGCCGGCACGCCGCGATAGGTGAGGAGCGCGAGGACCGCGAGCGCCGTCGCCGCGGCCACGACCAGCAGGACCGGGCGCGACAGACCCCAGGAGAAATCGCCCTGCTGAAACATGCAGGGGCGGATACTTGAACAGGAAGCGGAAGAGGTTCTGCAGCACCAGGCGCTCATTCTACCGGCACCGGCCCTGTGTCGCGAACCCCTGGTACGTTTTCTTCTCCGGCGCGTCTGCGGGCACAACTGTCGTCGGCCGTCCACGGTGGCGTCCGACGGAGTGCGCGCGGGGCACGCAATGCGGATCGGGCTGCGGGCCGAGCGCGCAGGCTGACGCGCAGCCCGTCGCCGGCGCGGCCCGCAGCTTCGATAGGCGAGCAGCGCGGTTTCGCCGAGCACCAGCCCGGTCACCACCCAGCTCGCTGAACCGCGGCGTGCCGCGGCCGGCGGCCGGGCGGCGCCGGCAGCAGGTCGGCGTCGACGTCGCAGTTCTCGCGGGCGATGGCCGGCTTGAGCGTGCCGGCCGTCTTCTTCCGCGCCAGGTCCGCTCGGCGCAGCGCACCGAGCTGCTTTCGCCCGGCACCTTCTCGCCCGGTTCCTTCCCGTAGGGCGACGCGTGCTCGATCTCGGCGTTCAGCTCCGCGCCGACGAGCACCGCGAGCGCCGACACGTAGAACCACAGCATCAGCACGATCGCGCCGCCGATGACGCCGTAGGTCGCCGTGCACGACGTGAAGTTCGCGACGTAGAACTTGAAGACGAGCGAGATGATCAGCCACAGCGACGGTCGCGAGGACCGACCCGGGGTGATGTAGACCCAGTCCTGCTCCGCGTCGGGCGCGAAGTAGTAGATCAGCGCGATCGCCGAGCGTGACCAGGGCGAACACGACCGGCCACTGCAGGATCTTCCAGGTCCACGCGAACGCCGGCCCCATGTGCGCCCAGACGGCGGCCTTTTCCGCCAGCGTCGGGCCGACCAGCACGAGCGTCAGCGAGACGACGATGAAGACGGCGCAGCGCGATGGTCAGCCCGACCGCCATCAGCCGCACTTTCCACCACGGCCGGCTTTCCTGGATGTCGTACGCCTGGTTCAGCGTGTCGACGATGGCGGTCATGCCCGACGAGCAGCTCCAGATCGTGCCGAGCATGCCCGAGCGTCAGGAGACCGGCGCTCTTGTCGTTCGCGATCTTCAGGAGCTGGTCCTGGACGATCGACGAGCACTTCGCCTGGCGCCACGCGGGCGAGCATGGCGGTGATCGGCGTCGAGCAGGCCGCTGACCGGCATGAAGCTGATGACGGCGACGAGGAACAGCAGCGCGGGAAGAGCGCGAGAAAGAAGTAGCACGCGAGCTGCGCCGCGAGGCCCAGGCAGTTGTCCGCCATGACCTCGACCGCCGTCCGCTTGAGCATGTCCGGCCAGGTGAGGGGATCCTGAACGCGCGCAGCATCAGCGCTCCCGCGCCCGCGCGCTGAGACCGGTGCCGACCGTCGACGTCCAGGCCGGGGCATCGCTGGCCGGGAAGGAGTCGGCCGATGCGTCGTGCACGAGATCGTTCCGGGTCCATCCGGCGCGCTCCGGCCAGGTGCGTGAACCGCCGCCGCGCCTCGGAGAGGTCGCCTTCGCCCGACAGCGCACACCAGGCGAGGCTGGTGCCGATGCCGGCGAGCAGGCCGCCGGTGATCGACTTCTGCCGGACGCCTTGCAGCGCGAGCGCGCAGCCGCCGATGCCGAGCAGCCAGCGCGTCATGGCGAGCCGTTCACGCGTGCCGTCCCAGCCGCGACGATCCCAGACGCTGGCCGGGCGCGCGATGGGTGGTCAGATTCAATTCGTTGTTGTCGTTCATGCGGCGCCTCCATGCAAGTTCAGGGACAGGTCCCGCGTGCAATGCTGTCTGATGCGATTTCCTACACGTCGCGTCAGTGCATCAACAGCGTGATGGGCTTGTCTGGACGCTTCGCGTCGGCCGCCTCTGCCGGAGCGGCTGAGGATCACGCCTGATTTCGAACTATGCGGCATCCGACGTTCGCCGCGATGTCCAGAAATGTCGCTGGCATATCGGTTGCTCCTTGGAGGAGTGTCCCAAGCAATACGTTGGAGGGTAGCTATGACGCCCGAGCTAAATACGAGCGACCGAAGAAGTGCTCAGAGGCGCGTCCAGGGTGAGTTCCTCGAAATGCCGGGTTTGCGACTCACGGAACCGCAGGCGCGCCGCCTGTGGGGGCTCGATGCGGCCTCGTGTGACGCGCCTGCTCGGCGCGCTGGTCGACGCGAAGTTTCTGTTCAAAACACGTGATGGCGCGTTCATGCGTGTCGAGCACGACGCCCGTCAAAGGCGCTCGGGCCGGTCACACCGGCTTGCAGGTGCCGCCTGACGCCACGATCTTTCCTCATCTGAGGATCTGCCCACCGATCGGCTGGACGCAAGTCTTACCTTGAGCCGTCAGCCAGCCGGCAGAACCGCCTCCCAATTCCCCGGGCGGCCGACCTTCGGGTCGCCGCCCGCGGCCAACCTCCGGTAGTCACAAGTCCCAAGTCGTCGGTCGCACGGTCATCAGTCGTCAGTGCCCAGTTCTCAGTCGTCAGTCAGCACGACGGTAAACTCGTACCAGCGACTCCGGAGAGACGTACTAGGGACTGGAGACTGATGACTACGGACTGGCGACCGAAGACTGGCGACTGGCGACTGCTCATCGCGACCACGAATCCCAAGCAAAGTGCGTGAAATCCGTCAGCTGCTCGACGGACTGCCGATCGAACCTCGTGACGCTGGCGGGTGGCCGCGGATCACCGCGCCCGGAGGAAACCGGTCTGACCTTCGAGGAGAACGCGCGGGCCAAAGGCGTTGTACTACGCGGCGGCGACCGGCGAGCTGACGGTCGCCGAAGACTCGGGGCTCGCGATCGACGCGCCTCGACGGGGCGCCCGGCGTCGAGTCGGCGCGCTTTGGCGGGGCGGCGACGTCGTACCCGGACAAGTTCGCGCTGATCTACAAGGCGCTCGGCGACCGGGAGCTGCCGGGCGATCCTGGCAGCACGGCGCGGTTCGTCTGCGCGGTGGCGCTCGCGCAAAGGCGCCGCGTGCTGTTCGAGACGCGCGGGACCGTCGAGGGCCGCATCGCGCCGGAGCCGCGGGGCGACGGCGGCTTCGGCTACGACCCGATCTTCTTCTATCCGCCATACGGGCAGACGCTCGCCGAAGCCGGGGATCGGAAGGCCGCGGTCAGCCATCGCGGCGAGGCGTTCCGATGCGCTCGCGCGCGTTCCTGAAGTCCCGAGTCCCATTTCTGAACGGCCGCGGTCCCACGGGCGGGACGCGCGGGCTGCGCGTTGCCCGAAAACGCCAGGAAAATCGCGCTACGCGTGGCGCTCTGCCTTGCCATCAGCCTTCAGCTTCCGGTGAACATGACGATCTTCAAGACCTCAGATACGCCTGCGGACCGCCTGGCGCGATCGCGGCTTCTCGCTGATCGCCGTCGCTCACCCTGGCGCTCGGCATCGGCGCCAACACCGCGCTCTTCACCATCGTCAACGCCGTCGTCCTCGCGCCGCTGCCGTTCCGCAGCCCGGAGCAGCTGGTGCGCGTGACCGCCGATTTCACGCGGCCAGCGCGTGCAGCGACGTCGGGCTGTCGATCCCCGAGCTCGTTCGACCTGCGCGCGCGCCGGCATCTTCGACGACATCGCCGGCGTCTGGCCGGTCAGCGCCAACCTGACCGAGACCGACGAGCCCGAGCGCGTCGAGACGGCGCTGGTCGACGCGAACTACTTCTCGATGCTCGGCATCGGCGCGCAGGTCGGCCGCGTCTTCGAGCGCGTCCGACGCGCAGCCCGGGATCACCGAGGTCGCGGTCATCAGCGACGCGCTTGTGGCAGCGGCGCTTCGGCGGCGATCCGAACGTGCTCGGCAAGCGCATCCGCATCGACAACGACATGTATTCGATCATCGGCGTCGCGCCGGCGTCGTTCCGCCATCCGGGCCGCGGCACCGAAACCGACGTCGAGGTGTGGGCGCCGGCCGGCTGGCTCGCGTCGCCGTTCCCGACGCAGCCGATCCGCCGCGCGTATCTGCTGCAGGGCGGCCTCGGCCGGCTGAAGCCGGGACTGACGTCGGCGTCGGCGCAGCAGCGGGTCGACGCGCTCGCCGAGCACCTGCGGCGGCAGTATCCGGCGGACTATCCGGCCGGCGCCGGCTGGGCGCTGCGCGTCATTCCGCTGCGCGACGATCTGGTCGGCGACGTCCGGCCGGCGCTGCTGACGCTGCTCGCCGCGGTCGGCTTCGTGCTGCTGATCGCCTGCGCGAACGTCGCCAACCTGCTGCTCGCGCGCTCGTCCGTGCGGCAGCGCGAGATCGCGATCCGCCGCGCGCTCGGCGCCGGACGCGCGCGCCTCGTGCGGCAGCTGCTCACCGAAAGCGTGCTGCTGCTCGCGCGTCGGCGGCGCGCTCGGCCTGCTGGTCGCGGTGTGGGGCGTGGACGGCCTCGCTGCAGCTGAGCCCGGCGAGCCTGCCCGCGCCTCCACGACGTCGGCGTCGAACGGCGTCGTGCTCGCGTTCACCGCCGGCCTGTCGATCGCGACCGGCGTCGCTGTTCGGGCTCGCGCCGGCGATTCAGGGATCGCACGCCGACCTGCACCAGGTGATGCGCGAGGCCGCCGCGATCGGCGAGCGCGGCCGGGCGCGCCACGCGCCTGCGCAGCGTCGCTCGTCGTCGGCGAGTTCGCGCTGGCGCTGGTGCTGCTGGTCGGCGCGGCGCTGCTCGTCCAGAGCTTCTGGCGGCTGCAGCACGTCGAGTCTCGGCTTCAACCCGGCGTCGGTGCTGACGGCGCGGCTCTGGCTGCCGCAGCCGAACGATCCGCGAGACCGGTCCGTACTTCACGCACGACGCGCGCGTCGCGTTCTACCGCGCGCGTGCTCGACCGCGATCGCGGCGCTGCCCGGCGTCGAAGCGGTGGGCGGCGTCACCAGCCTGCCGCTCGGCGGCGCGCCGGGCCGCGCGTCGTTCACGATCGAAGGGCGCGCGCCCGACGTCGAGCGACACGCCGACGGCGCAGGCGTCGCTCGTCACGCCCGGCTACTTCCGCGCGCTGCGGCATCGACGCTGGTCGCGCGGCCGCCTCTTCGACGAGCACGACGACGCGCGCGCGCCGCTGGCGGTGGTCGTCAGCGAGAGCTTCGCGCGGCAGTTCTTCCGCGGCGAGGACGCCGATCGGCAAGCGCATCGCGCCGGGCCGCGCGTGCGCCGGCCGGCGCGCGCGCGCAGGCGCCGCCGCCCAACTGGCTCGACGATCGTCGGCGATCGTGCGCGACGTGAAGAGCGAGCGCGCTCGACGTCGACGCCGGCGCCGCTGCTCTATCGGCTCGGTGCTGCAGACGTCGAACCTGAACCTGACGCTCGTCGTGCGGACGTCGGACGATCCGTCGCTGCTGGCCGAGTCGATCCGGCGCGAGGTGCGCGCGGTCGATCCGAACGAGCCGGTCTTCAGCGTGCGGACGATGGACGCGGTCGTGGCGGCGGCGCTGGCGCGAGCGGCGCTTCACGATGCTGCTGCTGGCGCTCTTCGCGGCGACGGCGCTGCGTGCTGTCGGCGATCGGCATCTACGGCGTGATGGCCTATCTTCGTCACGCCAGCGGACGCACGAGATCGGGATCCGCATGGCGCTCGGCGCGCGCCGCCGCGACGTGCTCGGCATGGTGCTCGGGCAGGGCGTCCGCCTCGCGGCGCGCGGGCGTCGCGGCCGGCATCATCGGCGCGCTGCGCGATCACGCGCGCGATCGCGACGCTGCTCGTTCGGCGTCAGCCCGCGCGATCCGTGGACGCTCGTCGCGCTGTCGGCGACGCTGACGCGTCGTCGCGCTGCTCGCGTGCTACGTCCCGGCGCGGCGGGCGACGCGAGTCGATCCGATCCGCGCGCTGCAGGTACGAATGAGAGCAACCACGAGACACGAAGGCACGAAGGTCACGCGAAGAAGAACAGAATCTCTTCAGCCGCGCTGCTCGAGATCACCTGAAGATCGTCGCCTCTGCGGTGCTCATGCGTTCTATGCGGTCAGAACAACGCGGTTGCGGCTCGTCGCGCCAGCGGCGCTCGTGGTCGATGAGCCACGTCTTGCGGTCGAGGCCGCCGCCGTAGCCGGTCAGCGATCCGCTCGATCCGATGACGCGATGGCAGGGCACGATGATCGCGATCGGGTTCGCGCCGTTGGCGGCGCCGACCGCGCGCGACGCGCCGCGCGGACTCGAGCGCCTGCGCGATCGCGCCGTAGCTGGTGGTCTGTCCCGGCGGGATCGCCGTGAGCGCGGTCCACACGCGCTTCTCGAACGGCGCGCCGCGCATGTCGAGCGGCAGATCGCCGATCGTCGGCGGCCGATGCCGTCGAAGTAGCGCGGCCAGCCAGCGCGCGCGTGCGCGCGATCGTCGGCGTACTCGCCGTCGACGATCTCGTGCGGCGGAAACCAGCGGCCGAGGCGCGCGTTCGAGCCGCGTCAGCCGCTCCTGCCGCGGCTGGTCCCTCACCGTCGTGAACTCGAGCGCGCAGAGGCCCTGCGTCCGACGACGAGCGCCAGCATCGTCGCCGATCGGCGTGCGGATGATCGGCGCGAGAGAGCTGCATGGCCGACGACAGTCGACGGCTGATGGCGCATCGAGCCTTTCAGCCGTGTCTTCGGCTCCGTGCATTTCACCAGGTGTCCGACGATGGCGCGCTGCTTCTCGACCAGCTGCCGGATGCCGCAGGTCGGCGAGGTCGAGCAGCGTCGTCAGCGCGTCGCGGCCGAACGGCATCGCCTTCCGCCGTGCCCTGCACCTCGATGAACCGGCCGTCGCCGGTCTTGACGATGTTCATGTCCACGTCGGCGCGCGCTGTCGTCGTCGTAGGCGAGATCGAGCAGCGGCTCGCCGTCGACGATGCCGACGCTGATGGCGGCGACGTAGTCGACGAGCGGGATCGTCCGGATGACGTCGCGCTCGCGCAGCTTCTCGAGCGCGAGCGCCAGCGCGACGAAGGCGCCGGTGATCGACGCCGTGCGCGTGCCGCCGTCGGCCTGGATGACGTCGCAGTCGATCCAGATCGTGCGCTCGCCGAGCGCCGGCAGGTTCGTCACCGACGCGCAGCGATCGGCCGATCAGCCGCTGAATCTCCTGCGTCCGGCCGCCGACCTTGCCGGTGCGACGCCTCGCGCTGCATGCGCGTGCTGGTCGCGCGCGGCAGCATGCCGTACTCGGCGGTCACCCAGCCCTTGCCGGTGTTGCGCAGGAACGGCGGCACGCGATCCTCGACGCTCGCCGTGCAGATGACCTTGGTGTTGCCGCGCTTCGATGAGCACCGAGCCCTCGGCGTGCATCAGGTAGTTCGGGCGTGAGCGTGGTCGTCGCGGAGCTGGTTCGCCGGTCGCTGGTCGGATCGCATGTGATCAGCTGTACGTCTACTGTACCCACGTGAGATTTTTCGCGAGCGGCCGCCGCAGATCGACGTGGCCGGCCAGCGTCTCGACTTCCTTGCCGTCGACCAGCACCTGCACGGCCGTGACCGCCGGCAGGTTCGCCGTCAGCGCGTTGACGATGGTGTAGACCGTGAGCAGCTCGTTCGAGCGTGCCGCCGGGATGCGCGGCGACCACCTCGCGGCTCAGGTCGACGAACGCCTCGCCGCCTCTCGCTGATGAACACCGCGCGCAGCGTCGTGCCCGGCGGAATCGCCGAGACGAGCGGCTCGGCGACCGGCGCGATCTGCGCGGCGATGATCTCGCGCGCCTGTTCGACCGCGCCCTCGCCGTACGCCACGTCGCGCTCGACGCTCGTCAGCTGCATGCCGTCGTCGGCGACGTAGAACAGGCGCGCCTTGATCTTCCGTCCCGGCGCTGCCGGCGCGGCCGGCGCGGAGCCGGCCGCGGCCGACCGTCGTCGCCGTCGCGCGTCGGTCCAGCGCGGCAGCCACGACGAACATCACGAAGCACGAGCACGGCGCCGGCGACCGCGCGCGCGCCGATCGCGAGCGTGCGGCCGTCATCGCGTGCCTCCGGCCGACGAGCGAGTCGCGGAACTTGACGACGGCGTCGAAGAGCGCCTGCACCAGCGCGTTCTGGAATCGCGTCGCCGTCGAGCAGCTTTGCCTGCTCCGGGTTCGTCAGGTAGCCCATCTCGATCGAGCACCGCCGGCATGTTCGCCGACTCGAGCACGCGCAGCGGCGCGCGGTCGATCGGCCTGGCGTGGCGAGCGGCACGCGGTCGCGGAGCTGCTGCTCGAGCATGCGTCGGCGAACGCCGCCGACTGATCGAGATGGCGCGTCTGCGCCAGATCCCACGGCACGAGCTCGATGTCGCGCGAGCCGCCGCCGAAGGTCGGGCACGCCGTTCGGCGCCGGCGGGCGTCGCGCCTGCGCGGCGTCGCCTGTCGAACGCCGCGTAGAAGATCGACGCGCCGCTCGTCGACCGTCCGCATCGACGCCGTTGGCGTGCAGGCTGATGAACAGATCGGCCTTGTTGTTGTTCGCGATGGCCGTCCGCTCGTCGATCGGCACGTTGCGGTCGTCGTCTCGCGTGAGCAGGACGCGCAGCCCGAGCCGCGCTTCGATGACGCCCTTAGCAATACGTAACTGAACGAAGTACAA
>ERZ1370068.908-contig-10830_pt1 | contig 28674 bp, 37 predicted proteins | sample MGYA00561227_ERZ1370068 | MGnify/ENA primary metagenome ERZ1370068 (study PRJEB38410, sample SAMEA6850437) | metagenome | study: Metagenomic assessment of the ecological functions of the soil: analysis of the soil microbiota associated with the...
GCCTATTAATGGACGCGCCCGGTTCATGTGCATCGCAGCTCGTGTCGGTGCATCAGAGGCCATTGTCGATTGCAGTACGCCGGCGCCTGGCAGGCGGGTTACTGGGAGTGCAGTTTTCAGATGCGCCGTTAGGTACCCGCCTCGACTCCGTCCACTGGTGCCCCGTGAGAGAGGAGCATCCGCCTCTGTCTGAATTACGGTGGCAATCCACTTCGGATCGGCACCACCACTGGCACATAGCCCAGCGCATGAGAGGTTCAGTCCCAACGACGACCATGCCGGAGTGGTTGTTCCGATCAGCATCCTCTTTGGGGTTGTTGTAGAAAGAAGCCGAGTCGACTTGCGTAGCAGAGAATGTCGTCCGGGCTTGCCGGTCAGAAACGTCCAGCCCGGTCCTACTCCATGCATCTTGGCATAAGCCTTGAGATCGCGCGGCGTGTCTTCTTCGGGACTCAGCGTGATGGAGTAAAAAAGATATCGCTTCCGACGCGACCTTTCAGCAACCTCTGCACTTCAGACCAGGTGGTGGGTAATTATCGGGCGGATGTCGCTTTGCAACGCGTGAACATGAACTGGATCACCACGCGCCTGTCTTTGACCGAGGTCGGTGTAAAGTGGACCTGCTGATTGTCCTGAGTGATCAGTTCCACGTTGGGCAGGTGACGCTGTTGCGTAAGCTCACGCGGCGGATATTTCGTTGAAGTTGTAATTGTGTCTGCTCGCCGGGGTTGCTTCCTGGCCGAACAGGCTATCGGTTCCAGCCAGACTGGTTGCTCCGTAGTGCAGCACTAGTTACTCCGCCGCCGTTAGCCAATTTCTTCTGTGTCATCTTTCTCATTGATCTTGAGCTCCTTTCTGTTCTGCTTCGCCTGTTTTGCGGCGGCTTTTGAGGATTCTGATTGTTGTCGATCACGCCCGGCTGCACCTGGAAGAGCAGCATCATGGCGTGATCTTCATGAACAGTGTTGTGGCAGTGCATCGGCCAGTCTCCCTGAAGTCGCGGAAGCGGGAGAAGATCTTAACGTCTTCATCGGCCTGCAGCCGTGGTAGTGTCCTTGCGAGACACCTCAACGTTGGGAACATTCCGGGCGCGTGGTGCTGATGCCGCCGCCGCCGCCGCCATAAAGGCGCAGTCACCGTGGAGCGCCAGTCGGGGAGCTTAAGCCGGCCCGCCGGCTGTGATGGCTGTAGCTATGGCGCCGGCCGCCGTTGTTGGACCGGCTCAAAATCTGGTGCTGCTCCAAATGGATGTGAATAGGGTGTTGCCAATCACTCCGTGGATTCATCAAGAGCCAATTCTCCGCGCTGTTCTGCGTCACGGTGAAGCGGAGCTCGTTACAGTTCGCAAACCTGTCATTGATGACCCACTGGCCGTTGTCGCGATCAAAACTGAAGTTTCGGGTGATGCGCGGCGTGATGACGCTGGGCAGTTGATAGAACGACGGGTGCGTCGCCGGGTTGACACTGTTGTCGGTGACGGGACTGCCGATCCTGAACTCGACACAGGACATGCCCTGGCCGGCGGAAAAAGGTCGCAGCTCGGACCCTGGCCGTCGTCCTGCACCAAACGATTTTCCAGACGCACTTTGGTGTGGCTGCCGATCAAACTCTTGACCTGGTTGAAGTCGATGATGATGTCATAGCGTTCGGCCACTCCCAGCCGGATGCTGGTCACCTGAATAGGCGTCGGCAAAAGGTTTCCGTCAGCGGCTATGACCCAGAACGGAATCTGCGTGCTGGGAGTGAGCGGATCGGTCAGGAACAATTCGTAGAAGCGCGACGGCCCACCGTTCAGTACGCGGAAACGATAGCGCCGCTGGCTAACGTTGAAGAACGGTTGGATGATGCCGTTCGCCAACTGAGATGTCGCCGAGCAATCCCTTGAAATTAAAGGTGTCGAAGCAAATCGTTACCGGTACTCGGATCCAGCAACTTGTCCGCCAGCATAATTGGGATGTCGTATTGCGGGTAAGTCGGCAGGCGAAAGCCTGTCGTCTCGTTTCCCGTATCGAACTGATTGAAGATGAAGTGAAAACCCGCCAGCCCTTTATAAACGTTCTCGCAGTGTGATCGATGCGGTGGTCGTGATACCACAAGGTACTCAACGACTCGTTGATGTCGCCGTTGGGTTGATGGGTTGACGCGAACCCAGCCTGCTGTCCGGTGGAGTACTGATCGAAATACTGTCCGCGGAAAAAGTAGCGGCAGGGACCGCCGTCGCTCTCCGGCGCGTTATGGAAGTTGTGCAGGTGCGCTGACATCTCCGGCACGCCAAAGCCGCCGTTCTGACTCTGCGTCGGCAACTCGTTGTAGCGGCGAATCAGCCACGGTTCCTGATAGTGACTGACGATCGTGGGACCGTGGCATAGTCCCGACGTCGCTGGTGGCGCTGCCGCCCAGATTGAAGCCCCAGATTGTTTTGCGCCGGAATGTTTGTATCGAAGTGAACCTGAAGTTCGAGTTCGCTCTGATCCGTTCGACGTGAATATTTCTGCGTCGGGTACTGGGTAAAGAACTGAAAGAAATCTGATCCCGGCCGTAGCGACGCCGTTGTACTGGCCTCGCCCCTCGTACGGAAGACCGGTGGCCGGATTGATCGTGTTGAAGGGAAACTGCTGTGGCGGCGCGCCGAACGTCAATCCCGGATCGGACAGCAGGCGCGCCGGCAATTCCGGCGGAATGGGCATTGGATCAATGAAGACTTGCGCCGGCTGTGGGCTGCACCCGACATTGCAGTTGTTGCCATAGCAACTGCTGCCGCTGTGGCCGCTCCACTGAGCGTGCGTCAATCCACCCTTCGCGATCCAGCACGCCGGCGCTGGTCATCAATCCCATCTTCATCACGTCACGGCGAGTGAAACCCTCTTTGACTAATTCAAGTCGGTTGTTGAGGGCTTGTTGGACCTCTCTTTCTCTTCTTCGGTTTCTTTTCGAGATAAACACCATGGCGGGCTCCTTACTCCTAGAGAATCGGACGGACTCTTCAGCCAGGACGGCTTGAAGAACATTGTTGCTTGCGCTTTACGTTGAGACTGTTCTACTTGGTAGGGTCCCCAGCAAGTTAGACCCTGCCGGACTGTAAGAACGAAACTTTAAGATTCCTAGCAACCAACGTTATGCTTGATGATGGCGCGCACTCTATATCGCGATCAGTGAGATGTCAACATTTGTTTGAAGAGATCGTCCGGCTTAAAGTTTCCTAAACCGATTTTGAGGCAACCAGCCAAATTCTTGAGCAAGCGCTCCTTCTGAGGCAAAGCCACCCCTCTCTACACATCGCCCATGGCTTCGCGCGTAACGCGCAACCTTATTGATGAGGCCTCGGCTTCCACGCTGCTCCAGCCGAGACGTTTCATTTGATTCCTTAACAGAGAACTCGGCTTGCATGTGATTCCAGCCGAGGTGTGAGTTTCAGAAGTGGGTGCGATTGAGAGGGGTCAAAACGGGCTTTTCTCACAAAAGAAGTGGATGCGAATGATTTTAGAATAGACAGAAGAAGATGCGAACCGTTTTGGCCAGAGCGCCGAGGCCCCTCTTCTGAGTATTGCGGGGCAGATGCTTATGATGAGGGTCATTAGGAGGTCGGATCATGCTGGGCATACATGTCACGGCCTCCTTGTGACCTGCGTTTTCATCAGCATAACCTGGTAGGGATTCCAAGTTGACATGAGGAAGTACAACGTTGCTTCGTTGGTACTAACTTTGGCGTACCGGGACGGAAGGAGAATCGGTGCATATTCACCGCCCCAGCCTCTCTTTGTCGGCGTGCCAGGTTCCCAGCCGAGGAGGTCCCTCACAGATTCCTCCGCTGGGTTGCTGCCTTTGTCTTTGCATGCGCAATTCTCGTCGGCGTTCTGGTAATGCATGAAGTAACAGTAGCCATTGACTCCGGGATTGAAGACCAGCTGGGGTTCCGACCATGGCCCCCACGGAGTATCCGCAGTCCGAACATAAACTCCGCGGCCGTTTTTTTGTTGTAGCCGGCAAGTGCGTCATCACTGCAGGTGTACGACATGACCCATGTCCCCAAGCCTTCAATAAAACGCACCGAAGTACCCTAGACACTCGTGATAACCCTTGCCTAACGTCTCTGACTTGAACCCTGGAAGTGGTTCAGCGCGAGCTTCTTCGTGCTGCCAATTCGGAGAAAGGAGGATCGTTGATGGATTACATTCGTGGCGTCACTCGTAATCAAGTAATCCTCTTTCCCGAAGCGGTCGAGGATTCCGGCTAGAAAGCTGCTGCGCACGAGGCGCGCTTCGCTGCGGGCGCGCCACTCTCCCCGCTGTCGCGGTTCAGGGGATTCATGACCGAGCCATTGAATGAGCTCCCCGCCGTCGACCCTGACCAGTTCTTGATCGAGGAAGGCACGTCGCCCGCGCAGAACTTGGTCGCAATTCTGTGAGTTCGCGTTCTGGGCAGCCCAAGTCTTGTACGTGCTGTTGGTATTTGTGTTCGCATGCAGATAGTAAGACCTAAGCCATTGGACTCCCCAGTAGTAGGCGCCATGATACGCCCAGCTCACGTCTGCGCCTCCATCTTGGCAGTCGTGACCTTTCCCGGTGCCGCGATGGATGGATTCGTGAAACAGCGAGCTGGCCCGCTCCACAGGAGTTTTCGAGATAGAAGAAACCCATGAACCATTCAGAAGTGGTCCTCGGGCCAGGAGTCGTGGGTGCTGGCGTAGTTCTTCGGCTGGCCGTTCTTGTAATCGCCGCAGTGGGCCTGCATGCCGTTGGCATCGACGAACTGCGCCCCCGCGTAGGGGTATCCCCATTGGACCACCCACCCGCTCATGTCGCCCCACTTGTTCACGGGGAGCAGGAGAACTTGAGCAGGAAGAACGCGTTCATGGTCCGCCCAGGGGCTTGTCCGGGTTGCACGAGTCACCGGCCCCGAAGCCATCGTCCCAGTAGTCGGCGTTGTTCTGGAAGCCATCAGCGGCCACCAGTGGTCAAACCACCCGCTCGCGCACGCCTTGACCATGGTTGATCGGTCGGCCGTAGTGATGTCAGAGCGCCAGTTCAGCGAGGCGGTGCAGAGTCGGCCCGCGCAGTGAGCGTCCCGCTCAAGATGGCTGAGTAACAAACCGAGTTTCATCATGTGGGATTTCATTTTTGCTTACCCTCCCTTTCCTGGGTTTAGCGGTCACACTGGGCGGCGGGGGCTCCTCGGGCGTCGAAACGGTCGAGGGTCACGACATCGTGATATTGGCGCGGAAGCCGCGCTTGAGCCTCTGGACGCGCGCCTCGTAGTCCCTTCCCGCCGCTGAGATAGCCCTTGATCGCCACCGTCCGGACCGCGTCGTCTTTCGACGGCGGATTGAGGAGCGAGACTCAGCAGGTCTCTCTCGGCCGAAGGATTCCCGGCGCGGGCGAGGCGGATCGAGGCCAGCGACGGAGCTCTGCCGGATGGCCGACTCGTTCGCGCGTTGAGAACCCCTCAGGTCATTGTCCTTGAGGTCCGCCGGGACCTCCGAGGAGGCGATCTCGCGCAGCCCCGCATAAGCCTCGGCGGAATTGAGCTCCGACAAGGTCAGGCCGAGCAGCCAGCGCCCGGAAGAAGTCCTTGGGGTGTGCCGCATGATAGGCGGCGAGCAGCGCCTGGCTTGCCTCCTTCGGGTTCTTTCGCAGCTCCACGAGAGAGCGCTCCTTTCGGCTCGTCTGCGCCCGCGCTGATGTCGATGAGCGTCTGTAGGTGCTGGTCGAGCGCACGGCCCACGGGAGTGTTCGGAAAGCGCGCGCCAGGGCTCGGAGCTCCTTTGGCGGGTGAGACCTGGTCGGGCTTCTTCGCGCTTGACCTCCTTGGGCTCGCCGGCTCTTCCCGGAGCGCGAGACTCCCCGCGGCCATCATTTTCCCAGGAGACCGATTGGGAACGAACCCCCATGTGGAAGCCCCGAGGCGCCCACGACCGCAAGCGTCGCGCAAGCAATTGCGTATAGAAGTTTCTTGTTCATCTGTGCCCCCGAAGAAATGTGGACTTCATATCATAGATATACATGTTCGCGCACGTTTGACCACATCGAATGTTCGCTACGAAAAAAGCGCCGAACGTCTGAGAAACTATGAAGCCGGGTCTCCGGCAGAGTGAGTTGGATAAAATCAACTGCTTTAGCACGAGAACGTCCCGAGGAAACGGGAGGCTCAATCAACACTCAAAGAAGGAGACCCGTCGATGAAGACTCTGGCATTGGACTTAGGCAAATACAAGAGTGTGTGTGACTACGACGCAGAAAGTGGGCGGCATTAATAATAAAATCCTCGCGACGTTCGACCATATCTATTTACCTTGATACCCATGCAAACACGCTGTATCATGCGTGGCACAATGTTTCGCGCCGAAGTTGAACCCATGCCTGAATCCACCAGAACGACTGCCGTATACCGGACTATGGAAGGTTGTAATTTACGAAGGCGAACGGCTGGTAAGGACGACCGTGAACATATCACGCATTCAATGGCGACAAAGATTGCGCGTGAGATGAACTTTCAATTCGGGCGCAAGCGCACGGCAAAAGGAGCCTAACGACTGTGAGATGGAACGATTGCTGTGTGTAAGGTATCGAGTCTAGCTTTTTCTTGACTTTCCGATTAGACGCGGCGGCGCCGTTGCACCGCAGCCATCAACTCACTACGGCCCTTTCGGTGCTTCAACCACGATCAGCTTACCCTTCATGTGCCCGTGCCCGAGCCCGCAGAACTCCGAACACCGAATCTCGAACTCCCCGCGCGATCGGGCATAAACTCGATCACCGTCGTCTTCCCTTTCTCCAGCTTCACCTTTACGTTGAACGACTTGATCTCGATGCCATGGGTCTTGTCCAGTGCCGTCGCCTCAATCCGCACCGCATGACCCCGTACCACCGTTATCGTAGACGGGGTAAATTCGTATTTCTTCGCCGTCATGGTAATGACCTGCGGCGAAGCCGTCTCGCCTGGCGTCCGACCACACTTGCTGTTGGCGACACCAGCATCGCCATTACGAGGCGTTGTTACCACCATTGCATACATATCAAGACCTCCTTGCGATTCCACACACCGATCCAGTCTACGCCGTCGACCCCAAGTCCGATTGAGGTGCTCGACAAGGTGTACGTCCAATAGATCTCTTCATTGACGCCTACCGCACACCTGCCGTGCTTCGGCCTCGGCAAGCCACCCTCTCTTCACCTGATCAATAGGGACGCTCGATAAGTACGGTTTGATGTCGAGGATCGGCGTGCCATCAAGCATGTCGATACCACTCACCCGCAACCTGCAGCCGTCTTTACCCAGGAGCCTGACCACCGTCAGCCCGATTGGGTTAGGCCGGCGCGGTGAACGCGTCGCGAAGACGCCGTGCTGTCGCGTGTCGGTTGGCGGCGTGGCAAGCAGGTCAAATCCGGTGACGCGATCGAAGAGCCAGAGCACGAACAGATGCGAGAAGCCGTCAATGTCAGTTAGCCCTTGCTCGTACTCAGACAACAACTCGAGAACGCCTTCCGCCTCGTGTTGAGCGCCACACCCTTTCGGGATCTGCGACGTCTCTGAGTAAGGACTCCGAACATAGCCTATAGGACGAACCAAAGTAGCTTGTGCCATGCAACCGATTTTATGGTGTTCAGTCGCCGACGTCGACCAGAACGATCTCGGCGTTCGGTGAAGCCGAACGATTGGCCTGCTAAGATGAGCGTGGACTAAACATTAGCTTTGCCTCCAGTGATGATCTCCACGATGACCGAGAGCGCCACTAATCTATTTCCCAATAACCAAACCTCAGAGTTTTGCGTGCTGCGCCTGCTCATAGGCCCATAGCGTGATCTGTCGGCTGGCTTGTTGGTCGTGGATGAATGTTAGGGCTTTGTGCTACAGCTACAATGGTCATAGCTTGAACGAGTGGAATGATCATTAGCATCCGTCTCACAATCCTCCAGTTAGCGCGCGCCGTCTTTGTTACGACTAATCAAAACAGGCTAGAGTCGTTGCTGGCCGGCTCGCATTCCAAAATGCTGATAGGCAAGTTGCGTGGCGATCCGTCCGTTTGGCGTATGATTGAGAAAACCAATTTGGATCAAGTATGGCTCGATTATTTCCTCGATCGAATCTCTGTCTTCATGAATGGCTGCTGAAAGTGCGTCCACGCGAACCGGTCCGCCCTCAAACTTCTCTATGATCGCCAACAACAGCCGCCGTTCCATTTCATTAAGCCCATAGTGATCCACTTCCATTCGATTAAGCGCGTCGCGGGCCACATCCAAGGTAATACGACCTTCATAATCGATTTGGTGCAAAATCGCAAACGCGCCGCAGTAATATGTTGACGATGCGAGGTGTGCCGCGCGACCGTCGCGCTATTTCATGCGCGGCCCCGTCATCGATTTCCGCATTTAGAATCGCCGCCGAACGTTTGCAAATTGTTTCTAAATCTTCGTGGGGATAGAAGTCGAGGTGGAAGTTGTTAGACAGCGCCGTTGGTGTCAAAATCGCTGACGTATCAAGGTCCTAGTCTTTCGATGATCTTGGTTCTACTTTGTTCGTATTCCGAGATTAACTTCTCTTTAAGCCTACCATATTCTGCATCCCGATTATTCGCTTTCGATTCTTCTATCTGCTTGTCGAGATAATCTATCGCTTGGCTATATTCAACATAGCGATAAACAGACTTACCCCCCAATTCTGGGTATGTTCTTTTGACAGTCGTTAAATCAACATTTCTATACACCACGATCTGTATGTCATCACTGCGACTCGGATCATCTGCTCTCTGACCGCTTCCCTGAGAGGACTCAGATCCGGGTAACTCATCAGAACCGCCGGGAGCACCGAAATCCGAATACTTCATCACAAAGCTGTTTGGAAAATGGGAGCGGTTGCGATGAAGCGAAATCGAAAAAGCAATGACCCCAAGTATAAATGCGATAATGAGAGCAACTAGGTTGGATTTGGTGAACAAGTGTTTCATAGTTTCAGTCTTTTACGTTAAAGAAGCTGTCTAATGATTTCAGAATATACCGAAGAAGATGCGAACGATTTTTAGCGAGGGCGCTGGCCGCAAGGTAGCTCAGCGGCGTAAGCTATGGCCCTAGCAATCGAGCAAGAGAAAGGTTCGTCCGCCCCGGCGCAAAGAGGATCGCCTGCTCACCAAGCAGAAGCCAGTTGCTTTCCACTGCTTTTATCAACCCTGACGGAACAATATCTGTAGTGGTGATGAACACGAGCGACAAATAAGTCTCCTATTATCTTTGGCTGGACGGCCAGGCCGCCGAAGTCAGTAGCTTGCCGCATTCCATTCAGACGGTGGTCTTTTCCAACTGTTTTTCTGCACGGCCCGCAATAGCACGCTAACTAATTCTTCTTCGCCGCCGGCTGGCGGAATGCCCGCTCTACCATGTCGTTCGGGTCCGTGGACACCGGTCCATCGCGCCACAACCAACGCATCATCTCAGGCATGATCGCGCCGCCGAACTTCTGCCCGTGCAAATTCATGCCCCACGAGTAGTTCACCTCGTAGCCTTTCTGCGTGAGAGCCTTCACCAGCCGTACATTCTGTAAGAACCAATCCCACTTCTCGTCATAGATTCCCTGGCGGATGCCGCGATTATCGTTTCGTCCGTCGCACAAAAAGATGCGGATCGGCTTCTTTTTGCTGGCCAGCACCCGTTCGGCATATGCATGCCCGCCACGAATATTCGTGAAGCTGCCGACGTTGCTCAGCACTTTCCGGAATTGGTTGGGACGCTCCCAGGCGACCGTGAATGCGGCGATCGCTCCCGAACTCGAGCCGCCGATTCCGTGCTGCTCCGGATCCCTGGAAATGTTGTACTCCTCGTACAGCACCGGCATTAGCTCCTCGGTGATCACCCTGGCGTATTTATCATCGAGCGTGTTGTACTCAGTCGGCCGGTTTGTGGTTTTATCGCCCCAATCCTTCGGGTTGGGCTCGGGCTGTTCAGGTGTGCGGCCCGGATTGATGAACACTCCGATCATTACCGGAATCTCGCGCCGGTAAATCAGATTGTCCATCACGTTCTGTGCGCGAATGTCACCGTCCTCGGCTTTGAAAGCGTGACCGTCCTGATAAATCATCAGGGCAGCTGGAACTGCCTTGTCGTACTGTGCCGGAACGTAGACCCAATAAGTGTGCTGAGTCCCGGGATAAGCATTGCTCGGCAGCGTGTATGGCCCGCGGATCTCGCCTTTGGGACACCTTCCTGCGGCAGCGAGTCGGGCCCCAGCCGGTATTGAGAATTTGGATTTGGAGTGGGCATCGGCTGCTGGCCACTGCTGATGGTTCCCTGCTTCGCTGGTGACGTTTGGGCCGGCGTTGCTTTCGTCGCCGCAGCCTGTGATAAAGCTACCGTCGCCGCTCCAGCAAATACTAAAGTTATGCGCCATTGCTGCTTTCATCATTAGCGATCTCCTGAGCCGAGACTAGCTTTGCACAAGAACTCTCATTCCTGTTCCTGGAATTCGTGTGATTTCGTGGATCGCACGGCCTCGATTCCCCCAGCGAACGACTTACGAAATTACACGAAAACTACACGAACGAACACGAACTAACTAAAGGAATCGTCAGGTCTTCATAGCCCATCGAGTTGGTTAAGTTGGCCGGTGCTGTCGCCAACGGTTTCTGGATGCACGTCCATTCGGTCCAGCAGCGATAGATACAGATTAGTTATCGGAGTTCCGGCCGAATAGGTGAGGTGTTTTCCCGGTTTCAAGCTGCCGCCCCCGCGACCTGCAAGCACGACGGGCAGAGCTTCATGAGTATGCCTGTTGCCGTCGGCCAGCCCGCTGCCATAAACGAGCATTGAACGGTCCAATAATGTACCGTCGCCATCCGCGGTGGCCTTAAGCTTGCCGAGGAGGTAAGCGAACAACTCCGTGTGCAGGCTGTTAATGCGGGTGACCTTCTCAATCCACTCAGGGTTGTTCCGATGATGCGTCAGCGGATGATGCGGATCGCTGATGCCAATCTCCGGATAGACTCTATTACTGCCTTCCCTTCCCAACACCAGGGTAACCACGCGAGTAAGATCTGACTGGAAGGCCAGGACCTGCACATCACACATCAGTTTTACATACTCAGGAAACTCGAACGGTATTCCCGGAGGAGGCCTATCGATAGCGGGCGTAACCTGACGCGGGTCTTTTTCTGCACTCTCAATCCGTCGTTCAATCTCGCGCACTGAAAAAGATATTCATCCATCTTTCGGCGGTCCGCCGGCCCGAGAGTCTTGACCAGACTTCGCGTGTCCTGGCTGACCATATCCAGAATGCTCTTGCGGTACTTTGCCCGCCGGGCACGGGTTTGCGGATCGAGACTGAGATCTTCGGTCCCGAACAAACGCTCGAAGGCCGCCCGCGGGTTGACCTCAGGGGGCATCGGAGTTTGAGGCGTACGCCAGGAGAGACTATTGGTGTAAGCACAACTGTAACCGGAATCGCAATCACCGACGGTGCGTGAATCTTCACAACCCAGCTCCAATGAAGAGAACCGCGTGGCGCCCGTCAGCTTAGCCGCAGCGATTTGATCCACAGACACCCCGCCACGAATGTCGGCGCCGGCGGTCTTGCGGCAGTGAACACCGGTAAGAAACGACGCGCCCGCCCGAGCGTGGTCTCCGGGTCCGTCGCCCAACGCGTTGCCGGTATGAGAATCCAAATTCGAGAGCACCAGAATGTCTTCTCGAAAAGCTTCAAGCGGTTTCAGGATGCGAGTGAATTCATAGTCTTTGCCGGTCGTTTTCGGGGTCCAGTCCTTCATCACGATGCCGTTAGGTACGTACGCAAAAGCCACTCGGATCGGAGCTTTCAAATCCAAAACAGCCCGGCGCGCAAAGGCCGGCACCATTGCGTCCAGCATCGGCAGCGCAATAACTGTCCCCACTCCCTGGAGAAAGGTTCGTCTCGGCAATCGCTTTCCGGTAATGATCATCGCGGTCTCTCGCTTCTGCGCTTTTGAAACGGTTCGCTCTTTACGATTCCCAGAATCAAGCTGGAAAAGCGGTAATCGTCCGTGCCCCCGCTCTTCACGATCTTCTTCACCGCTGCGTCATCATAGGGCTCAAGTCCACGGCCCAACGCGTAGATGAGCAGCTTCCGGGTCAGGCATTCGGCAAAAACGTCGGGCTGCGCTCTCAAAATTGATTCCAATCCTCGTGGACCGTCGAATGACCTTCCGTCCGGCAGTGTCCCTGATGCGTCGATCGTAAACTGGCCTTCCCTGCTGCGCCAGGCGCCAATGGCGTCAAAGTTTTCCAGCCCGAATCCCAATGGGTCCATGCGCGTATGACAGGAAGCACAGATCGTGTTCTGGCGGTGTTGTTCCAATTGTTGGCGCATTGACGAGGACAAGCCCGTCGCGGCTTCGTCAAGATTCGGAACGTCAGGAGGAGGCGGCGGCGGCGGGGCGCCAACCAGATTCTCGAGTACCCATTTACCACGCAGCACGGGCGACGTGCGGTTGGCGTACGAAGAAATCGTCAGCACGCTGGCCTGGCCCAGCAAACCGCCGCGATGCGCATCGGCAGCAAATACGACTTTGCGAAACTCCTGTCCGGAAACGTTCGGGACATTGTAGAAACGTGCGAGCCGCTCGTTCAGATAAGAGTAGTTGGCATCGATGAAATCGAGGATGCTGCGATCCTCGCGCACGATGCTCTCAAAAAACAAATCGGTTTCCCGCCGCATCGACAAGCGGAGATATTCGTCGAACTCGGGAAACCGCTTACGATCCGGTTTGACGGATTCGAGTTTGCGCACTTGCAGCCACTGACCACCAAAGTTCTCGACCAGAGCGTGCGATTTTGGATCCAGCAGCATCCGGTGCACCTGGGCCACAAGTGCCGCGGGTTGGGCCAACTTTCCCCGGCTGGCCGCGGCCAGCAGCGCATCGTCCGGCATGCTGCTCCACAGAAAATAAGAAAGCCGCGAAGCCAACTCGTATTGGCTAAGTGAACGAGTGGAAGCAAGAGTCAACGGCGCAGCCGGAGTTCGTTCGATGCGAAAGAGAAAGTGTGGCGACAGCAGCATTGCCTGGATCGCGGTCGCAAGTCCTTCCTCAAACGACCCACCGTCCTTTTGCACGTCAGCAATCAGGCTGGTCAACTGCGTGACTTCTTTCGGCGTAACCGGACGGCGGTACGCGCGCTGCGACAAGTGTTCTACTATCAACCGCGCGCAGCCCTTCGTGTGATGACCATCCAGATGTCCACAAACGTAGATCTTCTTCAGACTTTCGCTTGGCGGCCCCATGGTTACGGCGTATGGACCACCCAACTCCAGCGATCTGATGCGCGCGCTGTTTGCCGGCGGCTGTTCAGCTCGGCGCTTATCAAACTCTTTCGCCGCGCCTCAAGCTCTGGCGGCGAAAGGCCGGGAGGCGGCTTGAATTGTGGCAGCGGCGGCACCGGCAGCTTTGAAGGGTTCGGTCCTTTGTAACTGGCGGGTAAGCCTTCGTAAAGACGCAGAATCGAAACTGCCAACCAGTGATCGCCGGGGGCGATCTTCGTCCTGAATTCCTGAGTCATCCCGCCGAGGTCCTGTCGCTCGGCAGCGTTGGTAAACGATGCAGTTTTCGCGGGATCAAACCGGAGCAACTGGACCTGTTGGCCATCAAGCCAGAGCGCAAGTTGAATTGGCTCTGAACCGGCGGGCCGCACGCCACCAAGGTGGGCCCTGATCACGTACTCACCTCCGACGGGAAAACGATAAGTTGTGTGAATTGCATTCGGCAGGCTCAAGCCTGTCAGGTCATAGTCGGTCAACGGCGCCAACTGGGGCGGCTGGCTTCTTTCAGGCGAACGCAGCCTCACCAGCGTAGGCTTTAGTGGTTCGATGCCGAAAATGGCCGTGCGAGAGATCTTTTCCGCCGCCGTCAAATACTTTTCCAACAAGACCGGAGAAAGCGAAAGGACGTCGCCTATGTTGTCAAAGCCATAACCTGAATCATCCTGTGGGAAATCGTCTGAGGCGTGAAGATCGACGCCGGAGTAGATCGCGTACGGTATTGTCGTACTCGATCCGATTCAAGCGGCGCGCGGTGATATGACCGGCATTCACCTCGGTGGGTTTTGCGGCACCAATAGGTGTAGTCGCCTTTGCCGGTTCAGTGGCCAGTTGCTGCGAGAGCCACTGAGTGATTGCCTTTACGTCTTCCGGTTTTGGGCGAGGCATTTTGGCCGGCGGCATTGCCCCCGAGTTAAGCTTTCCGAGAATCAGCTTCATCGTTGCTCGATCTTTGATGAGTGACACCGGTGTCTTGAAAGTCTCGAGGCTCAGATCGCCTGTCTGCCGCTCGTCGCTATGACACGCATAACAATGGTTCGCGAAGAAAGGCTGAACTGCTTTCTCGAAGGTGGTATCTGTTTGGGCGGGTGTTTGAGTCGGAGCATTGGCACTCTGGGCTCCTCGGTCAACCAGTACCAGAGCGGCGCAAACGAGCGGGCACAAAAGGATGAGCGTTCGCCAGAGACTCCTACGCATCATTGTTTCCTGCTAAAGGCACTTGCGGCAAAATAATATAGCACTAAGGCCCGAAAGGCCGTGAGGAAATAGCCACGACTGTACGGCTCGAGAACCATCAGAATGAATTGACCTCGGAGCCGCATGGCTTTGCCTCAAAAGTCTGATTTGCTCTCATTCAGACCGGGCTTCAGCCCGGTCACACGCCTCGCATTAAAAGCCGAAGAACCGTTTTAACGGTTTCCTCTTCTTCTAACCTCTTGAAGAGCCGTTGACCTAGAACGTATCAGCGGCACGCACTCATGGAAACCGTTGAAACGGTTTCTTAGGACTTCAGCAAGCGTGACCACCGGGCTAAAGCCCGGTGTGAATGAGACAGAACTTTTGAGGCGAAGCCGAGCCGCCTTTCTTATCTGCCTACGGACGCTGTCAGTGTGAGCTTGCCGCGTAGTTCAATCTGCTCGGACGAACGGCCAACGAGCACGTTGAAGTCTCCGGGTTCGGCGCGCCATTGTTTTGCGTTGACGTCATAATAAGACAGCGCGCGCCTGTCGAGCATGACAGATACCCTCCGGGTCTCGCCGGCACGAAGATTCACTTTCAAAAATCCTTTCAGCTCCTTCGCCGGCCGCGGAACTCTTGTGTGCGTGTCGCCGACATACACCTGGGCGACCTCGGCGCCTTCGCGTTTTCCGGTGTTCTTGACGTCGAACGAAACCTCATAGTGCGGACCTGATTCGATCTGCGACACCGGCTTAATTGACAAGTTGCTGTACTCGAAGGTGGTGTAGGACAGTCCAAACCCGAATGGAAACAATGGCTTCGTGCGATTGTGCTCGTAACCACGGTAACCAACGAATACTCCTTCTTTATAGACGACGCGTTTCGTGCCCGCCTGAGGATAGTAGCTGTTGTGGACCGGGTTATCTTCCCAGCGGCGCTCGAAGGTGACGCTTACTTGTCGGATGTCACCGCTTTTGCCAGGGTGATCCGGCCACGCAACTCAATTTGCGCAGAGGAGCGACCAACGAGCACGTCAAAAACTCCCGGATCGGCGCGCCATTGCCTGGTGCTGACGTCGTAGTAAGAAAGCGCGCGGTTGTCGAGAATGACCGATACCCTCTTTGTCTCTCCCGGACGCAGGCTTACTTTTACAAATCCTTTCAGCTCTTTCGGTGGGCGCCGAACTTTGGTTTGCTGGTCGCCCACATACACTTGCGCCACGTCGGCGCCCTCGCGTGTCCCAGTGTTCTTTACTTCGAACGAGACTTCATTACGCGAACCTGAAGAATCACCATTTGTCGCGTCAACGGCGATGGGCTTGATCGATAAGTTGCTGTACTTGAAGGTCGTGTAGGAAAGCCCCGAGCCGAACGGGAAAAGTGGCTTCGTGCCGGTTTGTTCGTAGCCGCGATAGCCAACGAACACTCCTTCTTTGTAGACCACGCGTTTGGAGTTCGCCTCCGGATAGTAGCTGTCGTGTACCGGGTTATCTTCCCAGCGGCGTTCAAACGTAACCGGCAAGCGGCCCGACGGGTTCACATCTCCGAAGAGAACCTCGGCGAGCGCCGTGCCTCCCTGCTGACCGGGATACCAAGCCTCAAGCAGCGCCGGGACGCGATCCACCCAGGCGCTCATATCCACGCTGCCGCCCGACGTCATGACCACAATTGTGTTCTTGTTGGCTGCCGCCATCGTCTGAATCAGCTCGTCTTGCCCGGGCGGAAGATAAAATGTCCGGTCTGCGCCCTCGCTCTCCGTTTCCGAATCGAATCCCACAGAGACGACCACCACATCAGCTTTCGCGGCGAGTTTCTTTGCTTCCTCGCTCACGAATTGTCCGTGGCGAACTATGCCGAGTCTTGACCGCCCGCCGCCTCCCCGCCGAGGCCCTGCGATCGCCCGCGACGCTCCATCACAACTTTATGCGGGCCTGCCTCAAGCGTAAGCGTGACATAGTTGGCCAGCGCCTTGTTAAGCGTCCAGTTGTCCATCACCAGTTTGTCGTCAATGTAGACGCGATACGCACCGCCGTTTTCTCCGGATGTATGTACAAAGACGTCGTGTGCGCCGGCAGCCTGGGGAATGTAATAGCCGGTCCACCGCGAGGAAGCCGCTTCAGGAGGCAGCACCAACCGAGATCCCTGACCGAAGTTCATCCGGCGTTCTGTGCGACTCACCGCTGGAGGCCCCTGCAGCTCCGGGTTGTTGAAGTACTCGGCGTTGAGGCCGGGTTGGCCGTTGGCCGCAGCCGTAGTGAAAACAGTAGCCTCAGCCAGTTCGACAAAGGACGGCACACCGCGCGCGTAGTGCACTTGCACATCCGTTCCGAGATAGTTGCTTAAGCCCTCGAGATAGCTAACAGATGAGAACGGCTCGACGCGAGCACTGCCACCGCCGACGGGCACCGCCGGATACGCGTCGGGACCGACTACCAGAATTGATTTAATTTTCCCTTTGCTGAGGGGCAGTAGGTTGCCTTCGTTTTTCAGCAGCACCAGGCCCTCGCGCGCAGCGTTGAGAGCCATCTGTCGGCCCTGCTGGTTGTAGCGGGGAATAGACCAGTCTGTCTGATCACGATCGAGCCAACCAAAGCGCACCGCTGTGTTCAGCATCCGGCGCACTTTATCGTCGATCGTGGCCACAGAGATTTTACCTTGCTCAATCGCGGGCAGAAGATTCTTCCGGTTCATGTGCACGCCCGAAGGCATCTCTAAATCCTGTCCGCCGTTGGCTGCCTCTACGCCGTCATAAGTACCACCCCAGTCGGACATCATGATGCCATCGAAGCCCCATTCCTTTCTGACCACGTCGGTGAGCAGGTACTTATTCTGCGACATGTGCTGGCCGTTGGTCAGGTTGTACGAGTCCATGATGGCCCCGACGCGCGCTTCCTTGACGGCGGCCTCGAAAACCGGCAGGTAAATCTCTCGCAGCGCGCGCTCGTCAATAATCGAATCTGAATTGTGGCGGTCGAACTCAGAGTTGTTTCCCAGAAAATGTTTGATAGTGGCGCTGACGCCCTGACCTTGTACGCCTTTGATGTAGCCAACCGCCATGCGCGAAGCGAGGAATGGGTCTTCGCCGAAGTACTCAAAGTTTCGGCCGTTCATCGGCGCGCGATAAATGTTTACACCCGGTCCCAACAGAAAGTGCACGCCTTTGGCGCGTGCGTCACGGCCAATCTCTGCGCCCACGCGCTCGGCCAACGATGGATTCCATGTCGCCGCGAGGCTAATGCCCCCGGCCATAGCCGTAGCTGGTCCAAAATTGCGCACTCCGATCGGCCCGTCGGCCATTCTGAATCGGGGCAGCTTGAGACGCGAGACATCGCGAATGAAGAATCCGTCGACTCCTCCAAGCAGGTCGATCTTCTCCTCCAGCGTCATCTGGCTAAGGATGGACTGAACGCGCTGTTCACCCTCAGTCAATGAGCGGAGAGATGAAGATGCCGGAGACTGGGCCAGCACGCAAGGGACTGTGGAGAGCAGAAATACTTGTACGGCCATCAAACAAAGGTTTCGCATGAGTCACCTCTACGTCCTGCCGGGTGGTATTTTATTCAAAGAGTGGTTCATTGGATCTCGATCACAACTTTGCCAACGGCCTGCGTCGAAACGGTTTGAAATGGAGAAACGGCGGAAGAAAATCTGCCGCCGTTTCCGGTTGATCGTAGGGTGATTGCTTCTCAATCCTGCCACGTTCCGCGGTAAAGCATCCGCAGCCAGGCTCCCGTTTCACTTCAGAATATGAATCTCGCAACCATCTGCAGAATGCGAGGGTCGCGTACGCCACTGACCGTGCCAAATCCGTTCCGGTTGGCGAATATGAAATTGCCATTAGCGTCAAATGGCAGGTTAGTCGGAGTAAGGTTGGTCAGGCTGGCGAAGTTCAAGTTTGAATTGACTCCACTGAATTGAGTGTGGTTCAAAACATTGAAGGCGTCCAGCCGCAACTCAAGACGCCGCTTCTCGCTGATTACGAATGATTTCTGCACCGAGAGGTCGATGTTGTTGATTCCCGGTCCGACCAGGAAGTTGCGTCCCGATTCCAAACCCACACTCCCCGGCAGCGGAGGAAGGAACCCGGCAGTATTGAACTGCCGGTATGGATCGTTGCTGTTGCCCACTCCGGGATTCCCGGTAATCCGGCAGCGGTTGGCAGTTTCCGTGGCAGAGCCGGCAATATTCGTGGTGGCGCTAACCCCGCTAATGGTGCAGGTGGGAGTGTATGGCGTACCACTCTGCAATATGTAGATACCGGAAAGCTGCCAATTGTCGCCAAAGAATTTGACGACCTTGTTGCCGTTTGCCCATCTTGAAAGTCGGGGCAAGTCGTAAATAGAGTTAATCACGAGGTTATGCTTGCGGTGACTTGCCAGCGGGCCATAGTTTGCTGCATGAGTATTGCCATCAATGCGGACGAAATCTCCGTCAACGTTGGAAACGCCCAGCGCTTTGCTCCAGGTATAGCTGAGCTGCACGAAGAGTTGCCTCACAAAGCGGCGTTGCAGAGACAACTGCATCGAGTTGTAGTTCGCATTGCCACCCATATCGTGAATATTGATATTTCCGTATCCCTGAAAGGGACGCAGCAAATCCGTGGGCAGAGCAAATTGGCCGGTGAAACTCAGACCGGCAGCGGCATATGCAGCCGGCAGACCTGGCTCAGTAGCCGGGACCACACCACCCGTAAACCTGGTTGGATCCTGATTTTCTCGACGGTAAAGCGCGCCGTACGGTATGGCGTTTAGATTGAAGCGCTGCAGGAGATGACGAGACTGGGAGCCCACGTATGACGCGTCGAGCCTGAAGCCATACGGCAGCTTGGCCTGCACGCCCAGGTTGTATTGATATACGGTCGGAATCTGACCTTTAACGGCAAAGGCATTAAGACTCGAAGGCGCCAGTCTCGCGAGTGCTGGGTTAGGGATAGCTACGATGTCCTGCAATCGTCCATTGGCCACGGTGGGGGTAAAGATAGTGGGTGGGTTGCCGAGCATGTCGAACGTCTCGTTACCCTGAAAACGATCGTAAAAACGCCTCCTCCTCCACGCAATATGTAATTTCCTTTACCGCTCAGATCGTAAGCAAATCCAAAGCGCGGAGCGAAGAGAATCCCCGGGCTGTCCATAAGATATTTGGATATTTTGTCACCAGCCTTGGCGATGCCATTTAACAGATCGCCGCTGCCGGGAACGATTTTACCAACCTCGCTGATCGGGAACGTTTGCCCAGTCACCGGATCGAAAGCCACCCGCGTATTGGTTGCGCCCGACACGGGATCCGTGCCGATAGCCGGGCGGAAGAGTCGCGGTGCTTTTGAGCGGTCGAAGCTTGGTGGCAGGAAAGTCGAAGTCTGCAGGGCCTTATCGTACTGAGGCTGGATATAGTAGAAGCGGAGACCGTAATCCAGCGTCAGGCGGGGACGTACCTTCCAGGTGTCCTGAACATAAAACTCAAGATTTGTATAACGGTACTGGCCGGTTGGATAGGCGGACGCTTGATTGAAACTCTGGAAAACGCCGGTCGCGGCGTTGGCATAACCAAAGCCGGTATCGAACGGGTTGGCAGTGGAATCGATGAAATTAATGTTGCCATTGGCATTAGTAAACACAGTCTGGTCTTTCCAGCTGTGTTGAAAATAGGCGCCGAGCTTTCAACGCATGAGTTCCGACGAGCTTGCTGAAGTTATCAACGATGTCAAAGGTCCGATTGTAATTAAAGAAGGGGGCGTTGTTGGTGCCGTAGTTGGGTCCATTGGCTATTCTGCCGCCGTTAAAATTGAACTGCGGAATATAGTCCTGCTGAATCGCGCCCGGAAAGAGAGCCGGCAAGCTGGTCAACCCGTTGACGGCTCGAGTCAGGCCCGGGTTGGCAGCGTCAATGTTGATCTGGTTCTTTCCGAATCCGACCAGGATCTCATTGACCACAGACGAGCCAAATGTTTTGGTAGCACCTATCGCAAAGGCGGTTCCGGGCCGAATGTCGTTGATCGGCACGAGCGGATTGTTCGTACCGAAGCACGAACGATCCATAAAAGGAGGACAGGACATCGCTATTGTTTACAAAACGGCCGAATAGGGAGAGCGAACTCGATTTCTTGTAATCGATGCGGACCAAATCTTCGCGACGCGGATAAGAATCCGAGATCTGGGACCGGAAGTTAAACCCATTACCAGCACCGATCGCATTAGGAGCGGGAAAAACTTTAAGGATCGCCAAACCCGGGGCATAGAGTCGGTTCGCGGGTATCTTGTTAAGCACTCCGCCGTCTATGAAACAGGCGCCGGGGCTGGCCGCAGTGTTGGCCGATGTGCAGGTTCCGGTCTTGGTGTAGTCACGAATGAAAATCTTATTGCCATTGTTATCGACACTTTGTGAGAAGTCGCCGGTCCTCTCCAAAGCCGTTGGCATGGTCACGTTGCGATTGCCCTGCGGCCGCAGCTGCTTTTGGAATTCCTGGCTGACAAAGAAAAACACCTTGTCCTTACCACTCCACACACCGCGCCCACCCTCGCCAAACTTTGGCAGATACACGGGTCCGCCGATGGTGTAGCCGAAGTTGTTCAAGCGAAAGAAACTTAACGGCTGCCCTTCGCGATTGTTTGTCCAGCTGTTGGCGTTAAGCCCCTCGTGCCGGTGATAGAGATAGCCGCTACCATGAAATTCGTTGGTGCCGCTCTTGGTGATGACGCTGATTTGAGCGCCCGATGACCGTCCGTACTCTGCCTGATAGTTAGAGCTCAGGATTTTGAATTCCGAAACGGCGTCAATACTAACGGTCGCCAGCTGGTCGCCGTTGTTGCCGGTGTCGACATTGCCGACGCCGTCAAGGGTCAGATTATTCTGATTGTTACGCGCACCATTGACACTGATGTTGGCCAGGCCGGCATGACCAGCGACTTTATAATCGTTCGTATTGACAACTCCGGGAGCAAGGCGAGTCAGGGAGAGATAACTGCGACCGTTGACAGGAATGTTCTGTACCTGCTCACTGGTGATCGCTGTACTCCGCTCGGCGCTCTCGGTTTGAAGCTGCTCTCCACTGGAGATAACGGACACATTTTCGCTAACTGTCCCGATCTGCAAGCTCGATATCAGGTGCAGAAATCTTATCATTGGGGCTGAGAACCAAACCTTCCAGGTCATAGCGCTTGAAGCCACGCGCTTCAACTCGCAGCCTTGTAAGTGTCAGGCTGGAGTTGGGGGAAGACGTAACGCCCGTCTTCTCCGGTTTGGGCGGTGCGAGTTTCGTTGCGGCTGGTGCTCGTCACCTCCACCCCAGCCCCGGCAATTGCCGCTCCTTTCGCGTCCTTAACGGTCCCGGAAAGAGAGCCGCTCGTTGATTGAGCCGCGACCGACATGCCCGTCCCTACCAATACCGCCAGCCCTAAAGCCAGAGCTTTCAGTCGAGACTGGCATCGCTTTGCGCTTTTGAGAATCACCGCGGCATCGGGCACCGGGCCGCCGTGGGGTTCCCACACAACTCCTCGCAAGATCCTATGCGTCTGTGGTCCGGACGAAACGACTGCAGTGCCGGGCAAAACCAGCCAGCCTGGAAGACAGCGGAAGGCCGATCCGGTTCGAGTCAAACTCTCGGAGCCGCGCACCCCAGGCAAAAACTTCGGTTGTCTTTTGAGAAACATGACTATCCTCCACGGAGCAGAAAGGGTTGATTTCAATCCTGGCAGACCCCTGTCCGGGACTTACCAGACCTTTTGACTGAGTCGAGTCGAACAAAATCGACAGGCTGGCACTCCACTGAACCGATACCACTCGAGAACTCAAATGATGCGAGGGACTGCTTGAAAAGGGCGATTGAGCCCGCGAATGAAATACTATGCACCCTGAAGTGCGAACCGATCTTGAAGGGACCGAGTCAAATACGAATCAATAAGGCTAGATTTCTTACCAGTGCAGGAAAAATATACTTTGTTGTATGACCAAGCAAAAGTCTAAATATCATGAGCCGCTTTTCCATGTCAAGACTTTTTCCAGGTGTCGTAGTCTAAGACTCTTTCCTCAGAGTGATCGGGATTATGATGTGTTATTGCAAGATGGATCGAAGATCATTGCCAATCACTTCCTGATTTCATTGGCGACGATCTCAATCACGCTGACGGCGTAGGGAGGCAATTCGATCGTAAGGTTTCGCGAGTACGGCACCGTTGTCTCAACGGGTCTTATCTTGTCCGGACGCTCGATGGATGCAGCATCGGTCAGTCCGGCGCTGAGAGTGTAGGTTTGTACTGCGGCCTTTTCCGGCAACGCGGAACCCTGCAACCGGACCAGCAGGGTGTTGGGCTGTCCTTCGTAATTGACTGCCTTGACGACGATGCGCCGGCCGTCCACGCTGCCCGTCGCAATCGCGTCAACTGTTCCCGTCTTCCAGGCTTGCGGTTTCATTTGTGAAACGTCGTCAAAGAAAGAGTTGCGATCAGGATTGTCGCGGAAGGTGCCGCTCGTCGAGGCAAAATACTTTTCCGCGTAATGCTCACTGAAAAGCTTTTCGACGACATAACCTGAGCCCGGAAACCAGGAAGCGTTATCGTGGTAAATCCACGCGCGCCACTCGGGATTGTCGGTCGTGTTTCTCATCAGCAGAGCCGGGCAGCTCATAGTCAGCGCGGGACTCAACTTTTCGTAAGTGATCAGGATGCCCGCGGCATGAAGCCCGGCGCGCCAATCGTTAGTCGCAATCCGGATGCAGACTCCCGGAATTTTGCCAGCCAGCTTCACAGCGGCGTGCAATTCAAAGTTGCCATACTCCCTGAGAACATCGTATCAACACCGACAAGAGAACAGGTTCACTTTTGGTCATGCCGTGACTAGTGTCGGTCCTAAGGCCCTCTGAGAAGCAAAATCAATTTTCAAAATTCGGAATTCAGGTTTAGGGTGCTGTCCTGAAATTTGAACTTCGAACGAGGCGACCCTGGCTCTTTTAGACGGGCGGCTAAAAAATGCGGATCAATCACACCGGTCGTAGTTTGACAAGACAACCTGAGGAGATTACGTCATTGAGATACATTTTTTCGTGACCGCCTTGTTTTCTTTGTTGTTCTCTTTGGTGGCTAACCCTTCCTTCAGTCAGGACACGAGTAAACCACTCTACCTTAACCCCGATGTGACGCCTGGAGCGGCGCGGCTGCCGATCTGGTCTCCAAGATGACTCTGGAGGAAAAGGTTCTGCAAATGCAGAGCAGCGCTCCCGCGATTCCGCGCCTCAATATACCTGCCTTTGACTGGTGGAATGAAGCGCTGCACGGTGTCGCCCAGGGACGAGCTACAGTATTCCCACAGGCCATCGGACTTGCGGCCACCTGGGATACCGGACTGATGCACACTGTGGCCGACACCATTTCAACCGAAGCGCGGGCCAAATACAATGCGGCTCTGGGCGGCCTCACCTCCGATCTTCGGCGACCCGCCGGTTACATCTCCCGGTCGTACCGCCGGATTGACCTACTGGTCGCCGAACATCAATATCTTTCGCGATCCCCGCTGGGGACGAGGGCAGAAACCTACGGGGAAGATCCTTACCTCACCAGCCGCATGGGCGTCGAATTTGTAAAGGGATGCAGGGCAACGATCCTCGTTACCTCAAAGTAGTCTCGACTCCAAAACACTACGCCGTACATAGCGGACCTGAGCCGGAGCGGCACATCTTTGACGCCGCCGTCAGCGAGTACGACCTGGTGAACACTTACCTGGTGGCGTTTCAAGGCCACGATTATGGAGGCCAAGGCCGGCTCCATCATGTGCGTCTACAACTCCGTCAGCGGAGTTCCCGGTTGCGCCAGCACGGATCTTCTTCAAAAACGCCTGCGGGAACAATGGGGGTTCCAGGGCTACGTCGTTAGCGACTGCGCCGCGGTGCGGGACATCTCACAGAATCACAAATACGCTGCCACGATGGGCGAAGGGGCCGTGGCAGCCGTCAAAGGCTGGTACAGACCTCACCTGCGGCAACGAGTATCGAACCCTGGTCGACGAGGTCAAAGCCGGGAATATCACGCAAGCCGAAATCAACCGTTCGCTTGAGCGGCTCTTTGTCGCGCGATTCCGTCTGGGCATGTTCGATCCGCCAGAGCGAGTACCGTACTCAAAGATTGGCATATCCGAGAACGACTCAAACGAACATAGACAACTGGCGCGCGAAGCTGAGCGGAAAGCAATCGTCCTGTTAAAAAACCAGGGTGGCGTTTTGCCTTTGAGCGCATCGGTGCGAAAAATTGCCGTGATTGGCCCTTCTGCAGACGATCCTGTTGCACTGCTGGGAAACTATCATGGTATTTCATCAAAACAGGTCACTCCGGTTGAAGGAATTCAGCGGCAGTTCACTACGGCTCAAGTCAATACGCGCAGGGCGCGACCTATACGGCCAGTACGCCTTCGTTAGTGCCTTCGACAGTTCTGACGCCGCCGGACGGAAGTGGTCATGGGGTCCAGGTTGAGTATTTCGATAATCCCGAACTCCAGGGGCAACCGAAGCTCCGCCGGATAGAACCTCGCGTGTACTTCGATTTAGGCATGGAAGACTCCGCCATTATTACGGCGGTAGGTCGCGAAAAGTATTCGGTGCGTTGGACCAGCACGCTGACGCCGACGGCAACGGGCGAGTATCGTTTGAACATACGCAGGGGTTCGGGCCCGCGGCCGCCCAGGTTCGAGTGTTTCTGGACGGCAAGGAACTGGACTTTGGTATACCTCCTGCGGGTCAACCGACCCCCGCCCAGTTGGCGCCGGGCGCTCGGCGGGTGCCACAGGTAACGTTACAGCTAGAGGGCGGACGCAAATATGCTTTGCGGATTGAATACCGCCAACCGGGCGATAGGCGGCGGCTCCCAACTAGCCTGGATTCCTCCAGCAGCCGTTCTGCTTGCCGAGGCCGAAAACGTCGTCAAGGAGGCCGACGTTGCGATTGTCTGCGTCGGTTTGAGTTCTGAACTGGAAGGCGAAGAGATGCGTGGATTGAACATCCCTGGTTTTCTTGGAGGTGACCGCACCAGTCTGGACTTGCCGGAAACGCAGGAAAAACTGGTAGAGGCGGCCGTTGCCACAGGCAAACCGGTGATCGTCATTTTGACCAGCGGCAGCGCGATCAGCGCGAATTTCGCCGCTGACCGGGCCAACGCAGTCCTGGAAGCCTGGTATGGCGGCGAAGAGGCCGGTACTGCCATCGCAGAGACACTGGCAGGGATTAACAATCCGGCAGGTCGACTTACCGGTGACGTTTTACAAGAGCGTCGACCAACTGCCGCCGTTTACTGAATATGCTATGCGAGGCCGCACTTACCGCTATTTCAAAGGCGAGACCTCTTTACTCCTTCGGTTTTGGGCTGAGCTATTCTACACTTCCAGTATTCGGATATTGCCGCCAAACGGACACGCGAAAGGCGCCGAGATTAGCGCGACGGTCAAGAACACTTCGACGGTGGACGGCGACGAAGTGGTCCAGTTGTACATCGGTGGCGGCTCCGGAGGAGATGCCCCGATACGCAATCTTCGCGGTTTCCAGCGGATCCATCTGAAGGCAGGCGAGAGCCGTCAGGTGAGTTTCACGGTTGCCGCCGAGGACATTCCGAAATCGAAAGTAGAGATCAGCGTGGGCGGCGGACAGCCCAAAGGAAACATACCGCACGTAAAGGGGACGCTGTAAAAATCAAATGGCTTTAGGCGTCAGGCCCAGTCCAAGGAGAGCTAATGTTACCGGAGGTCTCAGTCCACGGCAGTATTACGCGTGTTCACAGCAATCGCGGGGTTCGGCCAGCAGCCACAACGTCCGCAACTGCCGCTGATTACTCTGGGGCCGGATGACAAGCCCGCCTTTCCGCCCGCGCCTGCGGGAGTTCGACGTGCTGCGCGAGGCATCCCGCACGGAAAAGCTGAGATTGTCGAATATGATTCGAAAACCGTCGGCGTCAAACGCAAGATGTGTTTGACGCGGTCACTACAGACTTCGATCCGCATGGCCCCGACCGCAGTGCGGAAGGTGATACCATTCGAATCCCTACGAGACTCTTAATCGCAAATTGAGGTTCGTTGGCTGCGCACACCAGGGGAACCGGCGATCAGTAAGAGCAGAACTGCACCGTATTTTTTGATTATGATCGCAACCTGGCCTCTTCAGCTGTTCAGAAAGCGCTCGTTCAACAGTGAACCTCGATCAGTTCGCACGTTCCGGCTGCTCCGGGGCGCCTTCGCGCTTTTCACTCTCAACCACAAATGAATAGATGTTCACGCTAAAAGGCGCGAACGGTCATCGCATCGGGTACCGATGTGAGTTCTTGCTGCTGCACTTCTACTCCCGGCTTTTGTCCGACAGTGATGGTTGCGTCGATGCTCGACGGGGCCATGCGCCAAAGACGGCCGTGGCTTGCGAGCTTTACGCCGTTGATCGTGAGTTTCAGCTGCTGCTCGGAATCTGACGGATTCAGCACCGCGATCGTGAGCGTCTTGCGATCTTCACTCAGGGCTGCGCTCACATCCAGTGGATAGGTAGCGCTCCCGGGATTAACTGCGGGTTGGTCGCCGCCAGCAGGATAAAGCGGCTTGGGCTGCGGCGAATCACCGGTGACGTCCACCGGAATCGTGCCGAAGTGTTCGCGATACATCTTGAAGAGCAGGCCTGTCGGACTCAAAACCGCATCGGTGCGGTCTTCGCTGATCATTGCGGTTGCGAACGTGAACCCGCCCAACTGGTAAAGATCAGAATGACGAAACATCTCGTGAAATGCCCAGGCGTAGGCTGGGACCACCTTATACGAATTTGGCGGAACGCCGGTGTACGCCCATTCATCCAGAGCGATCGGGACCGGTTTTGCTTTGAGCCCGGGAATACGTTTCAAGTACTCCTGATAGTGCTCGTATTTCGAGCGCACCTGCGTCGCCGGCGCTCGTTCCCATTCGACCAGAGGTTGAGGACCGGTGCTGACTTTTTCTCCAGTCGTCAGATCGGTGTGCTGGCCGCTGCGAGAATAGAAGTGCTCGCTAATCATATCCATATTGTCCAGGCAATGGGCCAGCAGGTTGCCGCTCCAATCTCCGGCTGATAGGTAGTCAGGAACGATCTGCCCGTTGAGTCGTTTTGCCTGTTTCGATCCTGTCATAGCATCCGGCATTGCGCCGGCGGCAATCAGCTTGATGGTTGGATCAACCTTGCGCATCGCCTTCGCGAACATGTTGTGTTTCAGTACCCATTGGGCGACGGGCATGAAACCGAGTTGCCACTCGCCCCAGGGTTCGTTGCCGACGCCCCAGAACTTGACGTGATACGGTTCCGGATGACCATTTGCCGCTCGCCATTTTCCCATCGGTCGTGGTGGCAGCGCCGTTGACGTATTCGACCAGTTGCGCGGCAGACCACTCGTCGCCGAAACCGCCGTTGACTGTGATGTAAGCCTCAACATCCAGCAAGCGGCAAAGTGTCATGAATTCATCGGTCCCGACATCGTTGGGCTGAACTGCGTGCCACACAGAATCCATGATCGGCGGTCGCTTGTCAGGATCGCCGATCGCGTCACGCCACTCGTGTCCGGAAACGAAGTTGCCGCCGGGCCAGCGATACACTCCGGAGTGCAATTGCTTCAGCGCGGCGATGACTTCTGCGCGAAAGCCGCCGATGTTGTTCGACGGCATTAATGAGACGGCAGCAACGTGGAAAGATCCAGTGCCGGTGCCGACGATCTCGAATCGAGCATCGTCGCTGTCACCCTGCGCCTGGAACGTTAGCGGAAATCTGCGATATTCAGCTCCGACTTTGTTGATGACAACACTTTGCCGATCACCTGCGCCCATTGCCCCAGATCAGGGTGACCTTCACTGTCGTGCCAGGTGCGCCTGCCAGCACAACGCGTCCCGTGTACGATCTTCCTTTGCGCACGGCCAAACCAGCTTGTTGAATTCCGTGAGATTCGCTGGAACTCAGTTTCACCAGCGGCGTGTGCTCGCCGACATAAGGACGATCGGCATCCATGGTCACGAATTCGTCTGCGCCGATCGGCAGCCAATGACGCATCGGCGGTGCGCCGAAATGCCGGACCGGACGGTTCGACGGGCGGATGCGAGTTGATCGGGAAATAAAATTTTCGATCATCGAGCATCTCAGCCCAGATGTTGCTGTTCACTATGCCGCCGATGTGCTCGAGAAACTGTCCATAGATGTACTTCGAGATCGGGCGCCAAGTTTTTGAAGCATCGATGGTCACATTAATGGTTCGTAGTCTGG
>ERZ1370068.568-contig-10518_pt1 | contig 28672 bp, 51 predicted proteins | sample MGYA00561227_ERZ1370068 | MGnify/ENA primary metagenome ERZ1370068 (study PRJEB38410, sample SAMEA6850437) | metagenome | study: Metagenomic assessment of the ecological functions of the soil: analysis of the soil microbiota associated with the...
TGTACTTCGTTCAGTTACGCCGTGCGCTTGCTCTGTATGCCTCCAAGAGCCAACTGGCGAGGGCGTGGAAGTCTTGCGGTTCGGCTTCGACGATAGCCCAGATGGGCTTGGATGGCTTGCAGATGGTCCTGACGGGTTTGGGCGCGTGTTCCATAGGTCGCCAACACCTCGGGCTGGACACGGAGCTGTTGGGCAACAAACGCCACGGCTTCCGGCGGGGCACTGCTGAGGTCATCGGGAACGAAGCCCATGAAGCGCAACGCACAGAGTTGCAGGGCATAGCCGAGACGGTTATGGGGAGCGCTCGAGCGCGGTAGGCTCTGATGATCGCGCTCAGAGAGGGTAAAGAAGATGACGAGGTCCTCAGACGCGATCACCTCGGGAAGCGATCGCGCTGGGGCCCGTTCGGCCTCGGTAAAGAGCTGCACTGGCATAGCACCTCCGTGTGGACGGAAACGATCGTCTTGCGTCCCCGATTCTACGTGGGGACGGAATCCGCGAGTTCTCTCCGCGCATGGTGTCGGGCTAAAGGCCGTCCATAGCCATTGTTTCACCCCAGCGGAGGTCGCCGATGACAGACGATTGCTTGTCGCCGCGTGTCCACCGCCGCGCAGGATGTCGACCCACCAGCTTGCCTCGCCGTTCTGGAATTTGCACGGACTGAACGGATGGTAGTGGACGATGTTTCTCCGAGATGCAGGCTTCCTCACGGCACTCGCTCAAAGTCCGCCACATCGATGGTCTTTGCTCGACAGCTTGGAGCGGGGTGACACGCTGATCGTGAGCGAGCTGAGCCGTTTGGGGCGGTCGGTAGGAGAGATCATTACGACGGTCGATAGGCTGGTGCACCACCAGATTCGCGTGTTCGCCCTCAAAGAGGGCTTGCGTCTCACCGGGGCCAGGATCTGCAGTCACGGGTGATCGTGACGCTGTTTGGGCTGTTTGCCGAGATTGAGCGCACGCTCCTCTCTCTACGAACCAAAGAAGCGCTGGCCGCGGCTCGTGCAGCGGAAACGGCTGGGACGCCCCCCGGGAGCGCTGGGGAAATCAAGCCGGACGGGAAGGAACAGGGAGATTCAAACCTTATTGACCTGGGTGTCAAAGGCGTCGATTGCTAAAATCACGGTAGACCGCTCAACACTTTACCATTTTAGCTGCAAGTCGCGTCCGCCTTATACAGAAGTACAGCTGAAGTCTGACAAATGCTTACAGCAGATCGTTGTTTTGCTCCAAAGCTGCGGGAACCCCTCCCACAGCCCCTTCACGACGTCAACAAATTGCGCGCACGCCGTACCGAGTGGCGTACTCGAGCTGGGGTCGCGGTTGAAGTTCAGCGCTTCCGCCTCCGACCAGGAGGTGACGACATTCCAGCCGGCGCGGCCCTGGCTGATCAGATCGAGCGAGGCGAAGGTGCGGGCGACATGATAGGGCTCGTAATAGGTCGTTGACGCCGTGGCCACGAGCCCGATATGGTGGGTCACCATCGCCAGCGCCGGCAGCAGTGTCAGCGGATCGAGATCGACGATGTCGCGGCCCTGGCGTGCCAACGCGCCGCGCGGCACGTCACGCTCGCGGATGCCGAGGCCGTCGGCGAAGAAGATCAGGTCGCATTTGCCGCGTTCGGCCGTCTGGGCGGTGTGGACGTAATGGTCGAGGCGGACGCTGGCATCGGCGGGGACGTCGGGATGCCGCCAGGCGGCGAGGTGATAGCCGTGCCCACGCAAGGACATGCCGATCCGCATCTGTTGCTGGCTCATCCAGGTCCTCCTGTGTGCTCGACGCCGACGCGTCACTGCACTCTAACGGAACCGCGCATGGAGAGGCAACGAGGCATGACGCGTGTGCCCGAGGGGAGGCCGAGGCGTTGCAGGCCTGGCTGGCAGCAGCCACCGTGCGCACGGTGGTCCTCCAGCCTCCCGTCACCACGGTGCGCGTGCCATCCCCGGACGGCGTGCGTCCAACGGGGATCCCAGCCCCATACTGCGTCCCATGGCCCGGCTAACCCTGCTCAACGAGGATTCGCGGCTTTGCCGACCGATCACCCCCGCTGTCTGCCTGGAGATGCAGGCCCTCGATACCCTGCACAGGAGGGTGTCCCTGACGGCCAGGGAAGGGGAAGGGCCTAGTCGGCCAGGACCCGGTAGAGCGTCGCCCGGTGCACCTTGAACAGCGCGGCGATCACGGGCACGGGCTCGCCCTGGGCGCGGAGTGCACGGGCATGGGTGATCTGCTGCGGCGTCAGCTTCGGCTTGGGGCCGAATTGCACCCCACGTTGCTTGGCGGCCTGCACGCCGGCGCGGGTGCGTTCGGTGATCAGGCTGCGCTCGAGTTCGGCCAAGACGCCGATCATCTGCCACATGGCACGGCCGGCGGCGGTCTCGGTGTCGATGTGCTCGGTTAAGGATTGAAAGTGGATCCCCTCGGTGCGCAGCGCGTCCAGCAGCGTGATGAGATCGCGCAGATTCCGGCCTAAGCGGTCCAGTTTCCAGACAATGAGGGTGTCACCAGGGCGCAGGGCTTTGAGGCAGCGGGTGAGGGCCGGGCGCTTGACGGTCGCGCCGGAGAGGCCTTCGTCCGTGAAGATCGTCGTGCATCCTGCCTGCTGCAAGGCGGCACGCTGCAGACGCCGTGTTTTGGTCGTCGGTGGACACCCGTGCATAGCCGTATTTCATGGCCCCATTATGCGACAGACTTATGCGACATGCAAGCCCTTGATTTTCACGACATTGAAAATTTGTCGCATAACTCTACCCTTTGCGCGACATCGGCGGCAGGCATCGTTTGCGGCGCGTGGAGGAAGTGATTAAGGGTTCAGAGAAAACGAATTGATAATAAAAATGTCGCCGGACAATCCGTTCTTGTCCAAGATTGTCCATGTGACCTTGAACGGCATGTCGTCGCCCACTGATTGATTAGCAAGTTCGAGGTGAACGGTGACGCTATCAATTCCAGAAGCGCTAGTGTTCTTCCTGAGATTACCAATGGACAGTCTTCCACGACTTTGGCGTAGAGATGCAGGAAGTGAATCCAGCCGTCAAGAGCGGGTCGCGTTTATATCGGGAAGTCCGTTGGCCTTTAGAAAGGCGTCCAGTTCTTTCTTGAAGTGTTTCATCTGTGAGATATTGTCGATCTCACGTCGCAAATCGCTCGACGGTTTATCAAGTGCAACCCCGTCTTAAGGTGCTGGCATTGGCGGCTTCGAAGTATTTTAGGCCATCTTGCGCCGCAGATCCCCTCCAGTTTGCAATGTGGCGTCCAGTCGCAATGAAAGGTTGGATACTGATACTGCTTTTTTGCTTGTCGTTGTTCCGAAGCTTTTCCTAGGCGCCAGACATCAGATAGACAGCTTTAGCTTCGTCCGTGCATGCCCGCATTTAAAAAGAGCCGCTGCCAATTTTTTAGATCTGGTATCCATCTCTTACTTCCTGCCGGTCCTCAATTTCCGATACGAGCAGCGTGCGCTTCGCCCGCTTCCACAGCTGAACATATTAAGATTAACCTCATGCCGCCTTGTATCCGCTTTCGCCAGTCGAGGGATATCATTTCTTCTCCTTTATTGTTAGTACTGGACACGAGCAGCATAAGACCTTTTACGGCTCAACTATACAGTTTCGACGGCGATGTTTCGCACGTCGAACTGGGCTACGCGATGATCAACACAGCTCGCCCCCAGATCACTGGCGCGAGCAGTATGATTGTGCTGTCAGATATCTTAGCCACTTCGCCAGATAACCTTGCCAAAAACAGGGTTAAAATGGCCATTGAGTCAGGAAGGAGGTTTATATGCCTGTGAGTTCTATAGAATCCTTCATTAATATACCTTTTTAATATAGTTTAACAAATCTCAAAAAGTAGAATAAAAAGAGCTGAAAAATTGCTGAAAAAACCGCTCGCCACATAACCTTGCCACTTTGCCAGATAAAAACGACCGCGAGGACCATGAAAACCGGCGAAAATCGCGGTGCTTTGTCGTCACGTACGCGAGCGGATTTTTGGCAGCCATATGTGACAATCTGCACTGGCGGCAAAATTTTTGTGGCAAAGAGGCCCGCGAGGAGACTTTAGAGGCCATTTAAGGACACTCAGGCAATTCCGCCAGCGTCGATGGGCCGCCTTCGGCGAGTACCAGCCAAAATCAGTTCTCGCTGGCAACACAATGATCAGCGACAATGGGACGGGCGAGCGCATTGAATGATCGGGTTGAATTCGTCCGGCCGTAAGCGGCGCACAGGCTCGCGGTGCGGCCAGACTTTCAGAATATCCGCTGGCCGTTCGGGAAGAGGCTCCTCGCCTTGCGGCGGGCCAATCACCCAGGTGGGCAGATTGGTAGTCTGAATCTGCTGCATACATGAGCTGGCGCATAATCTTCGAGGCCGCCGTGATCCGTGGCCTCATCGGCGAAGATGGAGAGCGCCACGCCCGCGTCACAGCGCTCACACTGCATGAGCTTGCTCTCAATCAGGCGCCTGGGCGGGGTGGGCTGGGAGGCGTGTCCCCAAGGGTGCCCCGACGGTGGCAGTCTGCGCCTCAACCACGTTACCAACTCGGTCGTCACGGCTCCATAACAGCGCGACTGGCGGTCAGGGGATCGGCCGGATCACCTGCCACTTCACAGACCACCTCGCAGTGCCCACTGGAAGGCGTGCCCACGAGGCGGCCACAGGCAAGCTTGGCGTGGCGAAACACGTAGGCCCACCCAGAGGGGAGCTGTTCTTTCTGCATCGAGACAGCGGGTGGCAAGCGAAAGCCGCTCTGACGCTTCTTCGGGGGTGTGCGTTCGCTGCAGCCGGTCTCCTCGTGGGGGGGTGCGTCGATGTTGGGTCCGTCTGGCATGGCCGTCCGTGAAGCCCCAACACACTCCTTCTCCAGACGTGGCGCACCTCTCCGGGTGATCGAGTCGCCGTCAGTCGGATGGGATCAACGTGTGGACTGGCGCAGGGTGAGACATGGTGCGCTCTTTGGAGGAGGAGGTGACACGCAACACCCATGCACCCTCACTTCCTCTGAGAGAAGAGGGTATGACTCTCTGCAGGCCATGCCAGACAGACCGAAAGTCGGGGGCATGGGGCGTGTCTCGGTCACGCGTCATCGCTTCGTTCGGGCATGGACCTGGGCAATGACGTGCTGCTTCTTCTCCTGGGACTGATTCCACACATAGTGCGTGGCATAGGCCTCCTCAACGTCCTGATTGCCCGACTTCGAGAACCGTAAGACGACGGTTGTGTGCCCTGACCCCACTGATGGTACACGCGTGCGTCGTGGGAGCATGTTCAAGTCGTGCACGTGGAAACCGATGAGCCGGAGGATGCGATTGGCTTTGGACAGACTCCCTGCGAAGACACGCCTCCAGATAGGGCACGTGACCGCGGGACCACGCCTCATGGTGCTTCGGCGTCAGGTTGCCCATCTCCAGCAACACGTCGACGGGTGCGACCACATCCGAACGCGCGCAGGATGTTGGCGACCGCTCGGACAACACGGGGATAGTAGGGGTCCTGCCGGTAGGTGGTGCACTGTCACCTGTTTCATGGCCTTTCCCGTAGGCCGCAATTCCGGTGGAGCAAAGGCGTCAATCCCCGCATGGCGCAGACAACTTTGTTGCTCGTACACTGCGACGTCGTCCCTGCTGCGAGCCACTGTGTCGCGTCCGTCAGCAGGGCAGCTCCCAGACACGCACGCCATCTGTCTCTGCCTCATCGTCAGGCATGTCGCAGGGGCTGTGAGGGATTGCCAAGTCCGTCCGCTGCTGCAACCAAATCGCTCCGGCGCGAAGGGTCACGTCTGCCTGCGTTGCTGGTCTCCTCTGCCCTCCTCGCCAATGCCGGCTCCTCAGGGCCGGCTCCTCGCCCTGTGCCGCTCTCTGCGGCCCCAGCAGGCCGCAGGCCCCTCCGCGCGCGGCGACAGTGCGCCTGCCGGTACGCGATTTGCCCCAGAGAGTGTGGACCACTCGCCGCGGCGCTGGCGCTGCCCTCCCGTCCGCTGCGGCGTCGTGGCCTCGTGCACCGTCTCCACCATCCCGTCACGCTGTGGAGCACTCATCCACCGCGTGGCATGCGTGCTCCATTGCACCAGGAAAGCCTATGGCGATGCGAGCGGAGAGCACCTTTTCTGCCGTGATGGGCAAATCCTGGATGCGCACCCCCACGGCGTCATAGACGGCGTTGGCAATGGCTGGGGCCACCGGGGAAATGGGGTTTTCGCCGATGGCTTTGCCCTGGTAAGGGGCCTCGCCGCCTGGGGACTCCACCAGCACCGTGATCAGGGTGGGGATGTCTTGCATCGTCGGGATCTTCGCCTCACCCAGACTGAGCGTGGCGATGCGCCCCTCGTCCGCGTGCAGCCCTTCCATCAGGGCATACCCCAGTCCCTGCATGACCGCGCCGTCGATCTGGCCCTGATGGTCCAGCGGATTGATGATGGTGCCCACGTCATGGGCCGTGACGATCCGGTGCACCGTGACCTGCCCGGTGTCCGGGTCGACCTCCACCTCGGCCACCTGCGCACAATAGGCCGTCACCTCCGGCTCCTCCGCCGTGGTGGTCATCTCCCCGACGACGGGATGGCCGAGCGCGGCGACGGCTCGTGCCGCCAACGCTTGGAAGGAGACACCGCGCTCCGGGGCGTCTTCCACGAAGACGCGCCCGTGCCGAAGCACGATGCGTTCCTGCGGCCAGACGTAGAACTCCGCCGCCAGGTGGGTGAGCTGGTGCCGCACGTCCTGGGCCGCTCCCAGCGCGGCATGGGCCGCCCCCACACTGGTGCCGGCGCCCGCCCCCGTGTCAAAGGGGACCGCGTCCGTGTCCAGACGGGTCATGCCCACCGCCTCCGCGGCGAGGCCCAGGTCTTCTGCGACCACCTGCCGCCCCACGGAATAGAAGCCCACCCCGGTGTCGGGCACGGACGACGAGAGGGTGGCGCGGCCCTGGGCGTCTACCGCGACTCTGGCAATGGAGACGGCCCGTCCTTGCGGCCGCTGTCCCAGGGCGATGCCCCGGCCAAAACCCGGTCCGGGCTTGGGGGTCTCCCAGCCGGCGGCCTCGGCCGCTCTCCGCAACGTCTCCGCACCCCGCACGTGACGGAACACCTGGCCGGTGCCAGAGACCTCGCCCTCCTGCACGACATTCTGCGAGACGGAACGCATACGGATCGATCCCCATGGCCCGGGCAATCATATCCGGTGTGCGACTCCACGGCAAACACCGCCTGGGGCTCGCCCGGGGCCCGATAGGACCCGCAGGGATGGTGTTGGTGTACATCATGTAGTTGTCGATCCGAAAATGGGGATGCGATAGGGGCCGCCACCGGCCTGGCGGCCACCGCTCAGCGTCAGCGCGCCTCGAAACCCCCGTAGGCTCCCCGTTGTAGACCACCCGGGTGTGCCGGGCCCACAGCTGGCCATCCTGTTTCACCCCGCTCTTGATGGTGATGACCGCGGGATGCCTGGGGTTGCCCGCCATGAGTTCCTCGACGTAGTTCATGATCATCTTCACCGGCCGGCCGACCCGCTGGGCCAGCGCATAGGCGAGCGGCACGTCCATGGCGCCGGCTTTGCCGCCAAAGTCGCCCCCAATCGCACAGGGGTTGACCCGGATGCGGTCCTCAGGCACTCCCAGCGCACTGGCCAGTTGCCACCGCAGGCGAAACGGCTGCTTGTTGTTCGCCCACACCTGGATGCGGCCCGCCTCGTCGATGGCCACGATGCAGGCGTAGGGCTCCATGTAGCCCTGGTGCACCCAGGGGTGGTGAAGGTGTGCTCAAAGAGCAGGTCCGATTCGCGGAACCCTTGCTCGACATCGCCGCCGGACCACGTGTGCTGGTGACTGATATTGCCACGGGGCTGGACCGGCCCGGCTGGGCCCTCGTAGAGCGGGGAGCCGTCGTGGACGACCGGCGCCTCGGGCTGCATCGCCTGCACCGGGTCGAAGATGGCGGGCAGCTCTGCATACTCCACCTCGATCAGGGTGAGGGCCTCTTCGGCCGTGTCCACATCGTCCGCCGCCACCGCCGCCACTTTCTCGCCCACAAACCGCACCTTCTCCTGGGCCAGCAAGGGCGTATCGCGCAACGTCCGGCCTACCAACATGCCGGCCAGATCACGGCCGGTGAGCACGGCATGGACGCCGGGCAACTTCGACGCGCCTGAGGTATCGATGTGGACGATGCGGGCGTGGGGGAACGGGCTGCGCAGCACCTTCCCCCAGAGCATGCCCTGGCAGCCTCAGGTCCCCGGCGTAGCACGTCTGTCCCGAGACCTTCTCGGGGCCATCTTCTCGGGTCACGGGTTTTCCCACCACTGCGTATGTCGTCACGCGTCACTCCCTTCCTCTCAGCCCTGGCGTGCGGGGCTGTTGGGTCACGCACTGGCGCCGCGCCAATGCGCACCTACGCTGTGCGGGGGTGCCCTGAGGGTACGCTGCTCTGCGCGCGAGGGCGCTCCCGCCACAACGGAGTGTAAGAGTCGCGCCCAGGTTGACGAGGTCGCTGCACCCATACGCAGGGGGCGTGCGAGGCAAGGCGGGTGGAGGACGCCTCACCAAGCTGGGAAGAGACAGCGCACGCGTGCGTCGCAGAGGCCTCGCGATCGCCCTCACCCAGCGTGTCCGAGGCGGACGTCTGGGTGAGCGCAGCCTCGAGAGGGATGTCCAGCACGCCTCTCGGAAGGAGACCCCCACGCGCGGCGCGCGCTCCCCGCCGGCATCCGCACCCTCCGTGGATTCGTGGCCGTGCGCAACGCGCGGCCGCGCCGTGCCCATGGGCGACGGCATCTGTGCCATCCCGGACCTGCACGCCGTCAGTTCCGCACCGCTGCACCCACGGCAAAGAGCGGCAGGGTCGTTCGGTCGAGCGGGCCGAGGGCCCACTCCACCGTCGTCCACGGCTGCGCCATCGCACACGCCGCCGAGGCGCTGCCTCCGCGGCGTCCAGGCCACCCCAGGCTCGCGCACGAGTGGTCGAAACGGTACGCCTGTCTGCGCAGCCGCCCGCGGACCGGTCAGTGCAGCGGCTGATACGGCGTCGCCGCTGGACTGCCCCCGCGCACGGCTGGGCTGCCAGGCGACGTTCCTGCCCCCGTCGGCTCGGCAACGCGCTCGAACAGACGCTGCGCCTTGCCTCACCAATCCGCCCCCCAGGGGCACAGCGGAAGGCACCGGCGCCGCTGCGCTCTGCCCGTGCGACTGATTCTGCTCACCCCCACACCCCTCCAGGGGCTTTGCGGATCGCTACCGCTCCTGGATGGTAAGCGGCTGTGCCGCTCCTGCCGGTTCCTGGTGCGGCTCTTCGCGCCGCCCTGGGCTTCCCCAACAGGGGACGTCGTCCACCACGGTGCGCGGGGTCGCTCGGCCTGCGCCTAGCCCTCTGCGGGCTTTCCTCCCTCCTTGCAAGGCTGCGCAATGTACTGCCGCAGGGCTCCTGCGTCAAGGCCCGGCCTCGCTGCGCTCCGGCTGGTTGCGCCTGGGACTGGCGCGTGGGCGGACCGCAGCAGCGAGCGGCAGGTGGTCCTGGTGGCTGGCGCAGCGCGGGCGCGGAGCTGGTGTAGGCGTAGGGGGAAGTGTGCCCTGGGGGTGTGCCTGTGGTGAGGCGGCCTTGTGCACCAGCGGGACAGGCACTGGTGTGGCATGACAGGTGCTCATGGCGTCATCAGCATGGTCCATTGCGCTGCCAGCCACGCGCCGGTCGCCGACAGGATCGTTGCACAGCCGCTGACCACACCAGCACGAACGGACCGGGACGGTGACTGTCCACCACGAAGCCATGGCCTCGGCGCACTGGAAAGACCATAGGGCCATCGCCTGCCTGGGCTCTCGTCCCTGCTCGTCCTCCCTCTCGTATCGCCTTCGCACCCGTCTCGTGCCTCTGCTCCCTCGAAAGCCGCATGCTTACGCCCTCGCGGCGGCAGTGTTAGCCTGGACGTGCGTGCTCCTGTCCCCAAGGCGTGTGGAGAGGCAGACGTGGTGCGCTTCGCGCGATGCACAGCCCAGCAGGTGCCGCTGTGGCAGGCTCTCGCCTGGCCGCCTCTTCTGGTGCCAGACGCGGCGTTGCTCGGTCGCAGCGCAGCCCAGTGGCCCCACCCTGCACCGCTCTTCCCACGACAACCCAAGGAAGGCACGGGGCCGCGCGCTCTGCCCATGCGGCTGCATCCTCCTGACGGAGGTGCCAGGCGGACGCGGCATGGGCGTGGGCTGGCGTGCAGCGTGGTGGCAGCGTGCCCCCACACCCTCGCCGGTCGCTGCGCTCCGCTGGTAGGTCGAATGGTCTTTCACTGGCCGGGCTGTGTGCTGCCGGGCACCGGTGGCGGGCGCGTGCTCCTTCCCTGACCGCCAGCCATGGCAGCGGGGCACCATGGCGGTGGCCGGCCCCTGGCAGCCGCACGCGGCTGCCGATTGCTGCGGCGCTTTTTCTTCCTCCTCAAGACGCGCAATGTAATCCTGGCGGGGCCACGTCCAGGGCAGGCCTCGCTGCGCTCGGTGCGCCAGCGCACCCTTGACATGGCCTTATCCGCCAGGATTGGGACAGCGCAGGAAGGAGGAAGAAAAAGACAAATGCCGCAGCAACCGGCCGCTTTCGCGGCCAGGGGCCGTACCGCATGTTTTACTCCCCGCCGCCACGGCAGGAACTGGCGGTCAGGGGAGCACAGGCACCCGCAGGTGCACCGCTGCAGCACACAGCCCTCAGAAAAACCCCTTGGATGAAGACTGTTGAAGTTTTGAAAACCTGAGAGGCGCGCTGCGCGCGCAGGAAAGGCCACACCCATGCAGATCGATCTCGAGACCGGAGAAATGCTGGAAGACGGCAGTGAGGAAGAGCTGGCCGCGTGGATGCAGCTCTACAGGGCGACACCGGGACCATGAGACGCCCAGCGAACCCCAGGACGAGACCTGCCCCTTCTAGGGGCGCAGGGCTGCAGCGCACACCACAGCGGGACCGCACAGATGGGTGTGTGGTTGTGCGGAGCGCGCACAGCGCGGTGAGAAACACCCCCCTCCCTGAGGGAGGCGTGCATGAAAGGAGCATACCGTGATCACCATCGTCAACAAGCACCATGACAGCAGCGGTGTCTATGTGGGGAGACCCACCGTCCTCGGCAATCCCTACACGCTGGAGGCCTACACCCGCACCGACGCCATCGCGCGGTATCGGATCTGGTTGCGGCAGCAGTGGCAGCGGCATGGCGAGGTGCACGCCGCGCTGCTGCAGCTCGCCCGCCGGTATCAAGAGCGGGAGCAGCTCACGCTCCTGTGTTGGTGCGCCCCACAGCGCTGCCACGCCGAGGTGATCCGCGAGGCCGTGCTCGGGATTGTGCAGCACGGGCTGGTGGAGCGCCAGCCTGTGCACCAGGCCCCACCCGCAGGGCCCCATCGCACGCAAGGAGGCTTTATGAAGCTCATCATCGCCGGTTCACGGACGTTCACCGACTACCAGCGCCTGTGCCAGGTGCTGGCGCCGGATCGCCACCGCATCGCACAGGTCATCACGGGCGGCGCCCGGGGCGCGGATCAGCTCGGCTACCGCTGGGCCTGGAAGCACGCAGGTCAGGCATCAGCTCTTCCGCGCGGAATGGGAGCGCGTTCGGCAAGTCCGCAGGCATGCGGCGCAATCACCAGATGGCCCAGGCTGGAGACGTCCTCGTCGCGTGCTGGGACGGCCAATCGCCAGGCACCGCGCACATGATCCAGTGCATGGAGCAGCTGGGCAAACCCGTGATCGTGGTGCGCTTCGCGCCATGAACGGCCCAGCAGGTGCCACCGTGGCAGGCGGCGGTGTGACGGCATCCTCTGGTGCCAGGCGCAGCGTCGCTCGGTCACGGCGCAGCCCGGTGGCTCCACCCTTCACCCACTCCACCCATAAACAATGGGAGCTGGGCACGTGCTCCAGCTCCTGCCCCCGCTCACGAGCCTCGCGAGGGCTCCACGAGCGCGTCAGCGCGCGCCTGAGGCACGACACCGCCTGCAACGCCAGGCCAGGCGCCAGGTGCTGCACGCGCTGTGCGATTCACGGCCCAACCCTTCGTCCTATCGCATGGCCATACCACATGAAACGAGCCAGCAGGTGTTACGAGCACCCACTGGCTCTTGATCACCGTGCATCTACACAGGAGACGCACCATGACCTTCTCTACCATACCAGACACGTCCTTTGTCAACAACGTCGACCTCCACCAGGCTTCCTCCCGCGACGGCGACATGCCGCCGCCAGGGCACCCATGCGCCCCGCGCCGCCAGCGGCGACAAAGCCAAAGCCCGCGCCATCCTGGCCGCGATCCGCACGCTCCAGGCCGTCGAGCAGGCCCAGCGGCCCGCGACCCCGGAGGAGCGCGCCGTGCTCGCCCGCTTCCCCGGCTTCGGCCCGGTGGCCCTGGGCATCTTCCCGACCCGGTCACCGGCCAGCTACAAAGATGCCGGCTGGCAGCAGCTGGGGGACCAGCTCCAGGCCCTCCTGACGCCGGAGGACTACGCCAGCGCCAAGCGCACGACCTTTACCGCCTTCTATACCTCGCCCGCTGGTCATCCGGGCCATGCACGAGGCGCTCAGGCGCCTTGGCGTGCCCCAGGATGCCACCGTGCTGGAGCCCGGCTGCGGCATCGGCAACTTCATGGCCCACGCCCCTGCAGGGCATGCGCTTCATCGGCGTGGAGCTCGACAGCCTGTCCGGGCGTATCGCCCGCGCACTGCATCCCGGCTCATGACATCCGCATTGAAAACTTCCGCGATACGCGCCTGCCTGAGGACCGCATCGACGCCGTCATCGGCAATGTGCCCTTCGCTGATCTCAGGCTCGAGTATGCCGGGACGCGCCTCGCCCTGCATGACTTCTTTCTGGCCAAGTCCCTCGACGCCCTGAAGCCGGGTGGCGTGCTGGCCCTGGTGACCAGCCACTACACCTTGGACAAACAACACGCAGGCCTGCGGGAGCATCTCGCGCAGCCAGGCCGATTTTCTGGGCGCGATCCGCCTGCCCGCCGAGCGCCTTTGCCCAGGAAGGCACCCGCGTGGTCACGGACATCCTGTGCCTGCGCAAGCGCGCCGCCGGGGAGGCGCCCAGCCACGCCGACCCTGCCTGGCTGGAGACCGCACCCCTCGCCATCGAGGGCATCGACATCCCCATCAACCGGTATTTCCTGCGCCATCCAGAGATGGTGCTCGGCACCTGGAGCCGCCAGGACCGCCTCTATGCCAGCGAGTCCGGCTACAGCCTGCATCGCCACTGGCGACCTCGCCGTGCAGTTCGCCGGACGCGATACAGCAGGCTGCCGGAAGGGTGTTTACGTGCACACAACAGCCCGAACTGTCAGCGGCCGCAGAAAAACCGCAGCATTCCTCGGCTCCCGCTGCCTCCCCTTGAGCCCCATATTACCGAGGGCAGTTTCTTCATCGACGACGACAAGACCATCCTGCAGGTGCAGCAGGGCGAGGGTGTGCCGGTCACGCATGGCGACAAGCCCTTACGCGCCGACAGTGCCGGACTGATGGGCAAGCGCCTGGCCGCTCTCATCACCCTTCGCGACCACGCCCGCCGCGTCCTCCAGTCCCAGAACGAAGGCTGGTCTGAGGCACACCGGCAGCAGGCCCGCACCCTGCTCAATCGTGCCTACGACCGCTTTGTGGGCTCCTATGGTCCCATCAACAAGACGACCATCGCGACGACTGAGGACGGCACGACGATCCGGCGTATGCCCAACCTGGTGAAGTTCAAGGACGACCCCGACGCGATGCTGGTCATGTCCCTCGAACACTATGACGAGGAGACCGGCAGGGCCACGAAGGCCGCCATCATGCACCAGGACGTGGTGGGGACGACTGACGCCTGTTACCACCGTTCAGAGCGCCGAAGCAGGACTCCTGGTCTGCCTCGACCACCGCGGCGGCGTGGACCTGCCCTATATCGCCACGCTCTACGAGACACGCCGGTGCGGCAGATCATCGCCGAGCTGGGCGACCTCATCTACCAGGACCCCGACACGGAGGCCTGGCAGACCGCCGACGCCTATCTGTCCGGCAACGTGCGCGCCAAGCTCGCCACCGCCGAGCGCGCCGGAGCCGCCTATACCCGCAACGCCGAGGCCCTGCGCCTCGTGCAGCCGGAGGATGTGCTCCCTGGCGACATCGACGCGCATCTGGGCGCACCGTGGATACCGGAAGGAGACATCCAGGCCTTCGCGGCTGCGCTCTTCGGGGTATCGCCTGAGGCGGTGCAGATTGCCCATCTGAAGAAAGACGCGGTGTGGAGCGTCGAGCCCGGCCTGGACGCGCTGCGCTCGGTTGCCGCGACCACGGACTACGGCACCGAGCGCGCCAACGGCGTGTGGCTGCTTGAGCAGGCGCTCAACCTGAAAACCCCGTCATCTATGACACGGTTGTCAGCGATGGCAAGGAAGAGCGCGTCCTCAATCAGGAGGAGACGCTGGCCGCCCGCGAGAAGCAGAAGCAGATCAAAGAGCAGTTCAAGGGCATGGCTCTTCACCGATCCCGACCGCACCGAACGCCTCGTCAGGCTCTACAACGACACCTACAACAACCTGCGCCTGCGCGCCTTTGACGGCTCGCACCTCGCCTTTCCCGGCATGAGCCAGACGATCACACTCTAGCCCCACCAGAAAGCCGCCGTCTGGCGCGTCATGAGCAGCGGCAACACCTTGCTCGCCCACGCGGTTGGCGCTGGCAAGACCTACGAAATGGCCGCAGCGGGCATGAAGATGAAGCAGGCCGGGCTCATCACCAAACCCCTCTATGTCGTGCCCAATCACATGCTGGAACAGTTTGGCCGCGAGTTCATGCAGCTCGTATCCCAACGCCAGGCTCCTCATTGCAGGCAAGGAGGACTTTACCCGCGAGCGCCGCAAGCTCCTGACCGCGAAAATGGCCAGCGGCACCTGGGACGGCATCATCGTGACCCACAGCTCCTTTGAGCGCATCGGCATGTCCCGCGACTACCAGGAGCGGTTCTTGCGTGAGCAGATCGCCGAATACGACCAGCTCCTCTGCGACAGCGCCGCCGCCGACACGTCCCGCGCGCACCGCAACATCATCAAGACCATTGAGAAGCAGAAGGCCAAGCGCGAGGAGCGCCTGAAAGACCTCCTGGCCGCAGAGAAAAAGACGACGGCCTGGTCTTTGACGAGCTGGGCGTTGACCACATCTACATTGACGAGAGTCACTACTTCAAGAATCTCGAGACCCCGACCAAAATGGAACGGGTGGCGGGTATTCAGACCAGCGGCAGCGAACGGGCCTTCGACCTCTACATGAAAGCGCGCTTCCTGCACCAGCAGCACCCCGGCCACGGCGTCACCTTCGCCACCGGCACGCCCATCAGCAACACCATGGTGGAAATGTATACCATCCAGCGCTACCTCGATCCGGACGGGCTCTGTCGAGCGCGGCATTGACCACTTTGACGCCTGGGCCGCGACCTTCGGCGAAGTCGTTGACACCATGGAAATCTCCCCGGACGGCAAGAGCCTGCGTCCCCGCAGCCGCTTTGCCAAATTCAGTAACCTGCCGGAACTGCAACAGATGTTCCGCGCCTTTGCCGACGTGCAGACAGCAGCAGATGCTCAACCTCCCCGCCCCCGCCTGCAAGGGCGAGAAAGCCACCGTCATCGCCTGCCCGATGTCAGACGCGCAGTATGCGATCCAGGAGAGCCTGGTTGCCCGCTATGAGGCGATCCGCTCCGGCAAGGTCAAACCCTGGGAGGATAACGCCCTTGCCATCACCACGGACGGCCGCAAGCTCGCCCTCGATGCCCGGCTCCTCTCCCCCACGCCGAGGACTTCCCCGGCTCGAAGATCAACGCCCTCGTCGAGAACGTCCGTGCCATATGGCAGGCACACCAGCGCCTCCCGAGGGACGCAGCTCATCTTCTCCGATCTGGGCGTCAACCCCACCGCGTGGGGCTATAGCGTCTATGGGGAGATCATCGACAAGTTGGTGAAGGCAGGCATCCTGCGTCAGGACATCGCGACCATTGGCGACGCCGACACCGACGCCAAAAAACAGGTGCTCTTTGAGAAAGTCCGCGCCGGCGCGATCCGGGTGCTCCTGGGCAGTACCCAGAAAATGGGCACGGGCACCAATGTCCAGAAGCGCCTCGTGGCACTACATCATGCTAGACGCCCCGTGGAAACCCGCCGAGGTCGAGCAGCGGGACGGCCGGATCTTGCGCCAGGGCAACGAGCAATGTGGCAGTGGCGATCTACCGCTACGTCACGGAAGGCTCCTTTGACGCGTACATGTGGCAGGCCCTGGAGACCAAAGCCCGGTTCATCGCCCAGGTGATGACGGGCGCAAGCACGCTGCGCCAGGCTGAGGACATCGGCGGGCAGGAGCTCTCCTACGCCGAGGTCAAGGCCATTGCCTCCGGCAACCCCGCCGTCTTGACGCTGGCCGAGGCTGACGCGGAATTACAGCGGCTCACCGTCCTCCAAAAGCACCACGCCGACGAGCAATTCCTGGCCCGGCGCAAGCTCCGGGAGCTGCCCGGCGACATCACCCGCCTGGAACGCCGCCGCGACGGCCTGACGCAGGATATCGCCACCGCGACGGCACATGAGCGTGACCCGATCCTCATCGGCGAGCGCCGCTACAGCCGTGAGGACGCGCCAGAGGCCCTGGCCCTCCGGCTCAAACCCTTCCCGCCCTCGTCCCCCAGACACACACGGTCCCCCTGGGCGTCTGCCGTGGCCTGACCTTTGGTCTCGTGCTCCATCCGCAAGGCGTGCCTGAAGTGTACGCGGCAGGAGCGCTCACGCGGTCTACCCAACTCTCGCGGGACTTTCACGGCTCCCGCGCGATCCTCAACGCCGTCGAGCGCCTCATCGGCAGCGCTGACGCCGGAGCGCGAGAAGATCGCGCGCGACTTAGGGATAGCCCAAGGCCAGCTGCGGGACTACGAAGCCCGCCTGGGCGCCGCGTTTGCCCATGCAGGCTATCTGGACGGACCTGACGGACCTGCGCAACCAGCTTGAGGCCGCGCTGTCCAGCACCGCCCAGCACGGTGTCCGATGCGTCGCTGCCTCCTGTGGGAGCGCTCGTCGAGCGCATCAAGGCCCTGCACAGCCGCCCACACCCTGGACGCCGCGCCGGAGCGCACCGCCCCACGCCGCAGCCGCGACCGTCGAGGAGGCCATCACCACGCGCATTCGCCAGCGCGAGCAGGCCGAGGCCGCGCCCCAGCCGGAGGACGCACCAGCGCCGGTGGCTCCTCCAACGCCTGCACCGCTGCCTGCCACCGCGCCGGCGCCTCCGGCCATGCCTGCCCAGGCACGCCCGGCACCCTGGGCACCTCCGCAGCAGTTGCGCCTGTTCTAGGGACCGCAGGGTGGCGTGACCGGCGACTGCCGCTTCGGGGCTCCGCCGCTGCCGCCCTGGCGGTGCAGCGTGCGCTGCGCGCCGTGCGCCTGCGCCGCCCTGGGCTGCCTCCGGCGCGGGGAGTCTCCCGCCAACGGCGCGCGCGGGTGCGCGTCCTGGAAGAGCCCTACGGACGCAGGCGGGTGGCGCCCAGGGGCGTGACAGGCACTCCGCCCGCAGGGAACGACGCGGGCTCGTGCCTGCACGTCCTGCCAACGCCGCAGTCGCCGGACCGGTCAGTGCAGGCTGTGGACAAGCCAAGGCAGCGCCTGGACTGCCCCCGGCTCGTGCGGGGTTGTCAGTCCGCGCGGTCGTATGCCACGCTGCTGGTGGGCAGAGCCCCCACCCCCTCATTGTCGCTGCGCTCCGATGGTAGGTCGTGTGGTCTTTCATCGAGCCCTCTGTGCTGCGCTTCGAGTCCCCTGGCCAACCCGCGCTCGTTGCGTCCCTGGGACTGGTCTCCACGGCGAGGCGTTCTGCTCTCCGGCTCATCCCCTGCTGTTCTTCCTCTCTGGAGACGACGCAAGGTAATCCTCTGGTCGCTCCTGCGTCAAGGCCCGAGGCGCACGCGCCTCTCCCCATGGCACGCCATGGGTCCCCGCCTTGACACCCGCTCCCTCCGGATTGGGCTTCGCCGCGTAGAGAGGAAGAACACAAACTGCAGGAGACGAGCCTCACCCCGTAGAGCAGAACGCGAAAGCCTCCCCTGGAGGCCGGGGACGCAACGTAGCTGGCCAGGGGACTCTCCGCTCACAGCTGCAGCACAGAGGGCCCCAAAGAAAACCTGAGAGGAAGACCGTTTTTTTACACCCAGGAAAGGAGAAGACCATGGAAGTCAAGATCGATCGCAACACGGGAGAGATCTCCGAGGAAGTCAGCACCGAGGAATTTGAAAGCGATCATGCTCGCATGGAAAGCTCGCAAAGTCAGTGACGAGGACTTTGAGGAGATCAGGAACGTGTGGAAAACAACCATCATACGTTGTGAAGACTGCCCCTTGTAGGGGCAGTCTTCCTCAGACTGTTTGTGCAACCCACGAGCAACGGCGCAGTCCTTCAACCATCCATGACCAGAGAGAGGAGACCAACCATGCAGCACTTCCTCCGAGACGGCAAAGCCTATTGGGGCGGGCTCCACCGGGAGCTCGGGCTCCTCATCTATGACCCGCGCGATCAGCAGCGTCTGGCTGCAGACAAGGTGCGCCTGTACGTGGTCGCGGAACGACGCCAGGCCACGTTTGTGAAGGCGATTGTGCGGGCCGGACTGGTCCCGAGCCGCCTGGAGACCTGGTGGTGTCCCCAGCATGCGGTCGTGATGCAGCCGCGGCAGAACGCGCGCGGCACCTGGTATAGCCACCAGGTCGCCGACGGCACCTGGTGCACCGGCAGAGGCGCAACCCACCTGCTCAATAAAAAAGCCGTGCGGGAGAGGCAACTCCCGCAACGGCCATATCCATCAACCATCCAGAACCATGGAGGTTCATACCATGAGTATAGCACAACAGATCGACACACCGTACCAGGTGATCACCGACCGGATTCTCACACTGCTGGAGCAGGGCACCGTGCCCTGGCAGCAGCCCTGGGACCAGCACGACGGGGCTGCCGCGCAACCTCTTCAGCCAGCGGCCCTATCGCGGCATCAACGTCTGGCTGTTGACGGCGATGGGCTACGCGTCCCCGTTCTGGGCGCACGTTCAACCAGGTGAAAACGGCTGGGGGCAGCGTCCGCAAGGGCGAGCGCGGCGTCCCGGTCGTCTTCTGGAAGGTCTACACCACAGAAGACCCAGAAACCGGGGACGAGGAGAAGCGCTTTGTGCTCAGGTACTTCACGGTCTTCAACGCCGCGCAGCTCGACGGCGTGGCGGTCCCGGCGATCGCGGTGACCCCGCACCGCTTCACCCCCATCGAGCGGTGTGCCCAGCTGGTGGACGCCATGCCGCACCGGCCCGCGATCATCGAAGGCCACCAGCGGGCCTTCTACAAGCCCGCCACGGATACGCTGCATATGCCGAGCCCGCCATGCTTTCACAGCCCGGAAGCGTATTACGCCACGCTTGTACCATGAGCTTGACGCACGCCGTCGGGCCATCCGTCGCGGCTCAACCGCACAACGCTCACCGACCTGTGCCTCTTCGGCGATCCAACCTACGCCAAAGAGGAACTCGTCGCCGAAATGGGCGCCGCGTACCTCTGCGGCGTGTGCGGCATCGCCAACGTCACCCTCGACAACAGCGCGGCCTACCTCCAGAGCTGGATGCAGGTCCTGCGCGACGACCCGACCATGCTGGTCCATGCGGCAGCGCAGGCACAAAAAGCCGCCGATTACCTCCAAAACCTGCCACCCGACGTGGGTGCGTAGCGCGCCCGGAGCAGACACGCACGGCGCTGGTCACCGCCAGCGCCCTCCACCATCCACAACCAATGGAGGTGTGTATGAGTCGCTATCAGCATCCCCGCACAGGACCCGCGCTTCACGGTCGTCGTCGGCTGGGATAACCCCCTGGCCACCTTCTTCGCACAGGTCTTCGACCCGTCCATTGAAGACGATGACGAAGCCGACGTCCTGTGGATCGGCACCGCGCCGCAGGCGATCCCCACCGTGGCGGCGCTCCAGGCCCAGCTCGCCGGCTGGGCCACGCTCCCGGCGGCGCTCGTGGCGCAGCTCACCCGCGAGCAGCAGGCGGCCACGCCGCCCACCCCGCTCCAGCGGTGGGCGCTCCAGCTCCTGGACGGCGCGCTCGCCCGCTGGCGGACAGGCACGTCCCCGGTGCTGCACTGCCCCGGCTCACCTGAGGGCGACCGCACGTCCTGGTTCCAAAGGCCAAAGAAAGAGCGTGCGGCTGCAACCCGCGGAAAGGATCGCCGCACGCTCCTCCACAACCCTCCACAAGGGAGAGTTTCCTATGTCTAGTGTACCACACGCCGTCTACCATCCCGCATGACCCACACCGTCGCGGCCCTGTTCGGCCACAGCCGACGACACCCTGATCGCCTGGCAGCAGGCCTGCGCGCACGCGGCGGACGCGCTGCAGCCGCCGCCCGACCCGGAGCGGCTGGCGAAAGCGCTGGCCCTGGCGCAAGACGGCGCCGTGCACGCTGGAAGACGACGGCGCGGCCCTGGTCACCAGCGGCGGCGCGCGCTACCGCGTGCGAAGCGGACGGCACATGCCTCTGCCCAGATGCGCAACACCGCGGGTGCGCCGTGCAAACACACTCCTGGCGGTGCAGATCCACCAGCAGGCCACGGCCCAGCTGGCGCCCAGCGCCAGCGCGGCAGCCGCCGCGAGCGGCCACGCCGCCACGCCTCTGCGCAGGACCTCCGCCAGGACCGCCTCCCAGCGCCGACCGCTGGGATGTCAACAGAGGCTCCGGCGAGCTGTTGCCTGCGGCTGCGCATAGGCGAGCTCGAACTGATGTACACCATGCGGGACGTCAGCGACGCGGAGCTGACCAGCCGCGTGCAGCACCTGGTGCCATGGGTCCAAGATGTCCTCGACCAGGCGCGGGAGCGGCAAGCCCACGCTCGACACCCTCCGCCAGCAGCGCGAGGCCGCGCACACGGCCCCGGCCGCGCCAGCGTCGCCAGCCCCCCAGCGCCACGAGCGCCCCTGCCGACCTGCAGGCCCTGCATCCAGCAGGCGGTGCAGCAGGCGCTCGCCGCCCAGCAGGCCACCAGCACGCCGCCCGCCAACGGCCACGCGCCCAACGGCACGCGCGCGCCCAGCAGCGGCACGGCAGCGCGGGCTGACGCCACGGCCAGGACGGCTGGTGCGCCCTCCACGGCGTCACGATGGAGCAGCGCAGCAATGCGAAGGGCGCCTGGTACAGCCACTGGCTCGCCGCCGAAGCGCCGCTGGTGCCGCGGGAAGTAGGCGCGGTGGGCGCTGGGTGGGAGCCCGGCGTCCCCGCCTGAGGAGGGTATCGCTATGGCCCAACTGTCACTGTTTGCCATCCACCATCCGACCGCCGTCCGTCTGCCAGCACCATGGCGGGGCCTGACGCTCGCAGACGGCCGCCCGCATCCCTACCGCGTCCCCATCTACCGCGTCACGCTGGTGCGCGAGGCGTCCATCACCGCCCCTGCGCCACGTCTCCGCGGCGCCCAGCAGGCCGCCGCGCTGCTGCGGCAGTACCTCGGCGCGCGTGGATCGCGAGCACTTCGTGGTCATCCTGTTGGACCGCAAAAACGCGCCGATTGGGCTCAATACCGTCTCCATCGGGAGCCTCACGGCCAGCGTCGTGCATATGCGCGAAGTCTTCAAACCCGCCATCCTCGCCAACGCGGCCGCCATCCTCTGTGGCCACAATCACCCCAGCGGCGACCCGACGCCCAGCCGCGAAGATCGCGCGTTGACCCAGCGCCTGGTCGAAGCCGGGAAGCTGCTGGGCATTGCCGTGCTCGACCATATCGTGCTCGGGTGATGGCACGCACCGCGTACTTCAGCTTTGCGGACCAGGGGCTGCTCTGAGGCCAGCCACGGCCAGCGGCGGGCTCCCGCCGCCATGGCAGGCCCCCTGCCCCACGCCCCGCCTATCCACGACGCGCGAAGCTGCCGCGGCTTCAGCGCACCCACGGTCTAGAGCGCCAGGGCGCCGTCCCCTCCACGCCAGCAGGATGGCGACCGCTGCACGCCTGCTCACGACCGGCAGGCGGCCACGCAGCGGCGCCGACCCGCTCCCGCCGCGGGAAGTTAGGGAGCGGCGTTGCCAGGCTCCCCGGCCAGGTCGCCACGTGCCGGGCGCACCTTGAACACCTTTTCATGGCGGATCTGCACGGTGCCGGCTTTCGCGCCACGCGGCTTGCTGACGTCCCGGACGCGCGTGCCGGAGACCGGCACGACGCCCGCATCGCGCGCTTTGCTGTGGTACGCGGCGATCGCGGCGGCGCGTTGGAGGGTCTCGCGATCGGGGTCGGCGCCAGGTGGGCCCTGGAGGATGACGTGGCTGCCTGGCATCCCGCGCACATGGAACCACCAATCGCTCCGGCCGAGCCACCCGGAAGCTCAGAAAATCGTTGTCGGCATCGGTCCGGCCGACCAGGACCTGCCACCCCCTGGCAGCGTGTAGGTGCGCAGGCGGACCTTCTGGGTGTGCGGCGATGACGGTGTCTGTGCCATGCAGGTGTCGCCTTCCGAAGATCGCGTGGATGTCGTGCTCGCGCGACCGTCTGCCACTGCCGGAGCGCCCCGCGTGTGGTCCTCTGTGCCGTGTCGCGAGGCGGGGCGTGTACGGTCGTTGGCCGTATGCCAGGGCAACCCCGTGTGTCACGTCGAGCGTGGGCCACCCGCCGAGAAGGCGAGGTGGCGGCCGCGCCACCGCTGGCGGCGTCCACCCCACGCCGTGCGTGCGCGCGGGGTGTGCTATAACCTCTGCAAGGAGACCATCACTGACGCAGGGAGACCCACGATGGCCGATGCGCCTGCCCCCACCACGCGCTCGTCATGCAGTTTGTCGCCGCGCTGCTCCAGCGCACCCTGGGCTGCCCGACTGTCGAGGCGCACCAGCACGCGTTGCAAGGCTTCCTGGACGACCTCACGCCCTGGATCAGCCCCGTGGAGCTCCCGACGCTCCTGGAGCAGCCGTTCACCCTCTTTGACCACCTCGCGTTCACGCCCTGCGTGACGACGACGACGAGGACGTCTGCGGTGGCGCTGTCCCCAGGAGGGGAGATCGTGTTCCGCGCCTGGCTGCGCCAGCGGGGCTGGACCCGCTGGTGTGCAGCTCGTAAGGCAATGGCGGGGGCTCTTGACCCGCCCGGCGCCGGCGTGGCGGGAGATGGTAGCCCTCGGCGCATGCGTCTCCTGTCGGCAGCACACTCTGGCTTGGGATCGCCTGATGCGCCTCAGCAAGCGACGTGTGCAGGGAGAAGCGATGCGGCATGTCACCACGCATCGAGCCGATCTCGACCGACGACCTCCTGTCGTTTGGCGCTGTCTGGTGGCGCTGTGACATCGACGATGACAGGAGGTACGCATGACCGAGCGTCAGTGCCCCGTCTGCAAAAAGCGGCCGGTGTGGCGCACTAGCCAGAGCAACAACGGGCGACATGTGTGCAAGCGCTGTTCATCATAAAGCCTGGGCTGCAGACCAGCAAGCCCAGCGCGCAGCACGGCGTGACCAGGACACGGAGACGCATCCGACCTGTCGTTCTGTGAGCATGGGAGCGTCCCAGGTACGCGGCACCTGATGATCCTGCCTCAAAAGAGCCTGCGAGGATAAACCGTGAGCGTACGTGCAGGCGATTGTTATTGCCGGCGAGGCGATCCGATGTACCGCAACGACACGGACAGCGGCACAGGAAAGCGCTGCTCGCGCAAAGAGCAGGGCCGTACTGTAGGCCAGGCGCAGATCCAGGGTGTGCGAGTCCCCGTCCGTTTCCGCCTTCAGCTGCCCGTAGTTGAAGCCGCGATCGCCACGGAAATGATCCTGAAACTTATGGGTATAGGTGTACATCGGCGTGAGCGTCAGCCCGGGGAGCAGCCCAACCGTGGCGGCGATCTCTGCCTCCACGATATCGCCCACGTCGCGGTGGACATGGGGGTCGAAATCCGGACAAATCGGCTGATGGATGTCACACACACGGAACGGCTTGTCGTCCGGGAAGATGGCCTCATACTGGAACGTCGTGTTGAGCAAAAACTCCCCGCGGTCAGCACGCCAAGCCGTTGCGCGAGCCCTGGGCGTTGCCAGACAACATCCTGGTGCAGCTCCAGGCCAAGGCCCCAGGCCGCGAATCCCGTGGGATAGTCCACCAGATTATTGGGATCATCCCATCGCCCCGTCGGGAACCGCACCCTGCCCGTCGCGGCGAGCCGCCAGTGCTCCGACTGATAGTATTGATACTTGAGCCCGCCGAAGCTATCGCCGAAGCTGGCATCCGACCAGTCTTGCACGCGGCGAAACCCCAGGCGCTCGACGAACGCCTGGATATCCTCGGTCGTCGGCGGCCGCGTGCCTGGGACGCCCAGCGGCGCGACCCCACCGGGCACCGCGGGATTGAAGCCGACGGTGGCGGTGCGGCTATCGAGTGTCGCCGTGCACCTGGTTCTCCTGGGTCCAGTAGGGCACACGCACCCCGAGGAGAGCCGATCCGGTGAGTCCATAGGCCGCGCTGCAACGTGGAGATCTGGATATGCCGTTCAAAGTCCACCACACTGCGGCCAAACGTGGCCGAACCTGCCGGCAGACGAAAGGCGGCCTCCACCAGCCGTAAGTCACGTAAACACGGTGCTATTGAGCTCACGATTGAAATCCGTGGCGAGGTCTTCGGTCCCGCCGCTCGGCGTAAAGCGCTCGGTCATCGGGAGGGAGAAGCTGGCCTCCACGGACACGCGCCAAACACGCCCTGAGGGAGCACCGGTGGCATCATCGGCGACGGCCGCGGAGCAGCGGGCAGAGGAGCACGCTGACGACCAGGAGGATGCTCAGCGGTGGCATCACCCTCGCTGGTCTCGTGATCTTAACGCGACGGCGAGTGCATCATGACTCTCAATATGCTGCTTGAGCGTGCGGAGGGTCTTGGAGGCAATATTGCTCACGAACAGCTCACCGATGATATAGGTGGCCACCCACGGGCCAATGGGCCACCCACGCCAGGTAGAGGTCGTGCACAATGCGGACATGGACCAGCGGGCCATCCGCGTCCAAAAACCAGGTAACGTCCATCCCGCGACTGATCCCGCGGACATGCGTGAAGTGGATGCGATGCTGGTGACGGTTCAGGCGCTGCCGGGCGGTCCAGCGCACGGGAAAGCCGTCCCGATGCGCCGCCATCTCCACCAGCCGTTCGGTGGGACCGTCCGTCGGAGGACGGTGACCCAGCGATAATGCGGCAGCAAGCGTGGCCAGGCTTCCACCGCACTGGCCACCGCGAAAATGTGGTCAATGTCCCCACGGATCGTGATGCGATTTTCCGTATGCATACGTGTCTCCTGTCGTGTGGTGCCACGCCGTCTTGATCTCTGGCCCATCTTCCAGAGTATTGTCTACGCGATCGGGCGCGTCCCTCAGGCGCTCCACGGTGCGGCTACGCCATGCTCCTCCACGTGCTCCTCGTGAGGCGTCGCTGGCGGGCGCACCCGCTCCCCGGCGCGATGACCACTCTAGAAGCGTGAGGACGAGAAGGATGGTCCATTTTTCGCTCGCTGCTGATCCCCTCCCGATTCTCCTGTTTTGGCTCAACTTCTGCGCCTGGGTGGTCATCTGGATCGGCCTGGTCCTGCGGGATCGTGGATCCAACGTCGACGTGCACACGCCCACCGACCAGGGCAGTCGCACCGTGATCGGGATCAGCCTGTGGAGCGGCGTGCTCCTGGCCTTCCTGACGGCATGGGCCGTGCCGCGCACATCCCGGGCAGCGGGTGGCCGCTGCTGCTCGGGGGCCTGGTGCTGATGTGGGGCGGCATTGCGTTGCGCGTCTGGGCGGTGCGGACGTTAGGGATCCCTCTTCCGCACCGTGGTGGTCATTCAGGACAAACATCAGCTCATCATCGCGGGCCCCTATCGGCTGCTCCGCCACCCGTCGTACGCCGGGTCCTTGCTGACATTGGCGGGCATTGGCCTGGCCCTGGGGAACTGGCTGAGTCTCCTCGTCGCGGTCCTCGGCGCCCTGATCGGCTTCACCCGCCGTATCCCTGTCGAAGAGGCGGCGCTACACGCCACTTTGGTGACGACTACTACGGCCTATGCCCGTCGCACGTGGCGGCTGGTCCCCCTCATGTGGTAGACGGGCCCTCCCCTCGTTCCCGGCGGTGTCGCGGTAGCGCCGCAGAGACCCAGCCCTGGCGCCACGCCAGGCGGACGCCAGGCGTGCCCGGAGCCGGGCGAGCCGGCGTGCCGGCGCGGCGCCGCGCCACGGGTCTCGTAGCGCGGGGTCGGATGGCCGTGCGCATGCATGACCGTCGCGATGAGGTCCGCCAGCTGCTCGGTGCCAGGCCTCGACCCGTGGGCGCTCATCGATGAGGAGCTTCTCCCGGTATGCACGACTCTCCAGCGACCAGGAACATGAGGCGATACACGTGCTGGGCAATGTAGCCATCGCGCAGCGCCTTTTCCCACGCCGTCAGGGCCATGGCCTGGTCAATCTCCCGCCGCCGCCTCCTCCATCAAAGCCTCCCAGGAGGTGACGAGGCCATAGCTCGTGTCCTGAATGACGTTGTCACGGTGAAAGGTGAGCAGGCTGGCCGCCATGCGGGCGATCGCCGTGCCGTGCGGGACTGATGCCCACAGCACGACAGCGTGCGGCCACGGCCTCGACAATGGCGCGGTTCGCGTAGTTCTCGTGGTGGATATCGAGGTGCAGTTCCGCTTCCGCCGCACTCAAATTGAGCAAGTCATGGCGCAATTGCACCAGCTCCGGCTCGATATAGCGCGCGAGCAACTGGCGGCGATAGGCGCCACAGGGGCCAGAGCCAGATCTGGCACGGCCAGCACCACGGCGGTGCCGGTCAGGACGAGCACGGTGAAGGTGATGCGCACCTGCTGCATGACGGCCATGTCCAGGCCGCGGTGGCGCGCCGCCGCCTCGAGCATGGTCATCACGCCGGGCACGCCGGTCAGCACGTACATCACGATGCCCACCCCCGCCATGCCGCGCTCATAGGGACGGCGGGCGCTGCGCAGAAAGTGGTGAAAATTCGACCAGCCCCCAGGCCGCGATATACACAATGCCGCCACCCCGGGCGAGGTTCATCCAGAGGACGGGGGTCGGGGGCGAGGCCCCGTGGCCATAGAACACGGCGGTCATGTCGGGCAGGTGCAGACGTCTGCACGGCGAGCCAGCAGACCACAAAGAGTCCCATCAGCACCCCGGCGCCCCCACCGCCAGCCGCGGGCGCCAGCCCCCACCGGTGCGTCGCGAGCACGACCGTCAGGAAGAGGCCGGTTGATGGCGGTCATAAAGGCGCCATGCGACGAGGAGCCGTCCCGCCCCGCGATGTGCAGGACATGATCGACGCGCTGCACTCGTCTGCTCTGGGAAGAGCGGCACGGAGAACAGCACGGCGACCGCCGTGGTATAGGCAGCGATCGACGCGGGACAGGGCAACCGGCGCCCCGCGGCGAGCATGGCCGCGCTGTACGCCAGCGCGACGGCAATCAGAATGGCTTGGTGCATCATGGCTGGTACCGTGTCTGCTTCAGGAACTGGCCAAAGACGGATGTCGAGACGCATCGTCGGCGGTCTCGGCTGCTCTGGCTGAGCGCGTCCGTGTCCAGGAACGAATACTGCATCGCCCCTATGGCAAACGCCTCCGCCACCGCATCGTCCGCGTCGGAAACCATAAAGCCGCGGAGGCCACCCACCCCGGCCACGTCGGTGAGCGGGTGGTCGAACAGGATGATGCGCGAGTTCATGGAACAGGATCACCGCGCTGCAGCGCCAGGTTCTGGGTCGGTCGGAACAAAATGATATAAATATGGGCATAGGCCTCCGGATGGTAGAGCAGGCCGTACACGCCGGGCTCGTCCGCGTCGTGCGGCCGGAACTCGATGCGAATCTGGCGCTCGCGCTCGAGGGCACGGGCCAGCGCTGCCAGGCGTACAGTGCGGCAGTGTCAAGTCTCGCACCGCAAATTCGTGTCTGATCCACTCGGCAACCGCGCGGGCATGGCGCGGTGTCGACTGCCACCGAGGTTCCACGACGACTACTCCTCCTGTGCCGGCTCCTCCGCGCGCGGTGAATGGGCGCCTCGGCCGGTGGTGCTGGCGGGGACGCGGTGAGCTCCCGCAGCACCTGGTCCGCATGTTCGAGCATTTGCAGCACCAAGGCGCGTTGCGCCGTGCCGACTTTCCCGGCCGCAGCGCGACTTCCCGCACGAGCGGTTTCGCCAGCGCCTCACGGACAGAGCTCGTCCATCGTATCGACCGGCGCGCCCCTCCTGGCTGAAATAGTCGAGCGGCACGTGAAAGAATCCGGGCCAGGGCGGCCGCCCGCTGCACGGGCACGGCGTTGATCGTGCCCTTCCGCAAGTAGGAGGCATAGGGGACCGACAGCCCGGTCGCCTTGCTCACTTCCGGTCAGCGTATACGGCCGGCCCATCGGGCGTGAGGCGTGTCGCAAACAGATGGTTGAGCAACAGGGCAAACTGGTGCGCTGACTGCCGGTCATGATCGGACTCGGAATGGGCATCCATACGGAGACTTCCCTGGGTGCCTGGCGGCAGGCTGAAGCCAGGACACGCCAACCCAGGCGCTGAAAACCAGGCACAATGAACCCTTACTGCCCTGTACCGCATCCCGTGCTGCCTACAAGGGCCTGGAGGAGTACCGGCCGTCGAGGCGAAATCAGTGTTGACACAGCAATACGTAACTGAACGAAGTACAT
>ERZ1370068.7248-contig-6177_pt1 | contig 28672 bp, 56 predicted proteins | sample MGYA00561227_ERZ1370068 | MGnify/ENA primary metagenome ERZ1370068 (study PRJEB38410, sample SAMEA6850437) | metagenome | study: Metagenomic assessment of the ecological functions of the soil: analysis of the soil microbiota associated with the...
TGTAGCCGTAGGCCTGGAGACTGCCGCGACCACGCGCCAGCCGCCGAAGGGCATGATGGCGCGCTTGAGAGGCGCGCTCGGTCTGCAGACCGACGATGATTTCACGGTCCTGTCGATGTAACCGGGTCCGTGCGCGAGGATGCCGAAGGCACCTGCGACACGTCGAGTACGCCCTTCTCTCGCGCTCCTGGCGAGCGGCGGCAGCAGCTTCAGCCACGGACTCTGCGTGGCGCTCGGTGCTGCCCTGAAGGAACGTGCCGTCCCCCTCGTACAGGTGCAGTTACGCTGAACGAATTCGCGGACGTTGACGCGGCTCTGCCAGGTTCCCGGCGCGAATCCGCGCCATGGACTGCTGGCCATCTGGGTCCCCAGAAGGCGCTTGTGCTAATGCCATGTCTTGTCTCCCTTCCTTAGGGTGGGTGCCTACACTCAGAAGAGCAGCCGGCGGGTGTGCCGGGCGATCATCAGTTCCTCGTTGGTCGGAATCGACCCACGCCGAGGCCCGCGCGCCCCGGGCGTGCTGATGCGCGGGCCACCCGCGGCGTTCGCGGCCGGGTCAAGCTCAACGCCGAGCCAGGCCGCATCGCGGCAGACCGTTCGCGGATGGCGCCGCGTTTTCGCCAATGCCGCCGGTGAACACGATCGCGTCCAGCCCGCCGAGGGCGGCGGCGAGCGAGCCGAGCTCGCGCCGAATGCGATAGCAATAGAGGTCGACCGCCAGCCTGGCGCCGCGGCTCGCTCCGAGGCCAGGAGCGTGCGCATGTCGCTCGAGATGCCTGACACGCCGAGCAGCCCCGACTGGTGATAGAGCAGCTTCTCGATGGCGCGCGCGTCCATCCTGCGCTCGTCCATGAGGTAGAGCGACACTCCGGGTCGATCGCGCCGCAGCGTGTGCCCATCGGCAGCCCGTCGAGGGCGGTGAAACCCATCGTGCTCGCGACGCTCGCGCCGCCTGGAGCAGCGCACATGCTCGCGCCGTTGCCGAGGTGCAGTGACGACCGTCTTGCCCCTGCGCCGCGCGCGTCGTCGAACTGCGGCAGCACCGAGGCGATGTACTCGTACGAAAGCCCATGGAAGCCGTAGCGCCGGACACCGGATTCAGTCAGCTCCGAGGGCAGCGCGAACATCTGCGCCAACGGCGGATTGCTGCGGTGGAAGGCGGTATCGAAGCAGGCGACCTGCGGAAGCTGCGGCGTGCGCTCCATCAGGCTCCGGATCGGCGCCAGGTTATGCGGCTGGTGCAGCGGCGCGAGAGGAATCAGTTTCTCGAGCTTCGCCACCACGTCCGATCGATCAGAACCGGCGCCGAGTAGTCGACGCCGCCGTGCACCACGCGGTGTCCGACGGCGGCCAGCTGGTGCTGGGCAGCGTAGGTCGCTTGCAGCCAGTCCACGATATGGGCGACCGCGCCGTCGTGCCTGAGCTTGGTGCCCTGCGCCCAGCGCTGCTCGCCCGCCGTCTGCGCCGGCGCGTCCTTCGCGATGAAATGGGGGCTCGTGTCGATGCCTTCGATCTGGCCGATGCCACGACCGCCGGCTCGACGCCGGCCTCCGCGAACAGCGAGAACTTGATGCTGGACGAGCCGGCGTTCAGGACAAGGATCGCGTCAGCTCATAGCACCTCCTTCGCTCTGTCGTCTCGCCTCGAAGCAAGAAGCAGGATCAGGCGATCACCTTGAGGCATCCTGGCGTCGCGCCGCCGCGACGCAGCGCGGCGACGCGCGCGAGGCGAGCCGCGCGATCAACGGAGTCGGCCCGGCTGGTGAGGATGATCGGCACCTGCGCCCCGAGCACGATCCCCGCCGCGTCGGCGCCGCCATGAACGTGAGGCTCTTGGCGAGCATGTTGCCGGCCTCGAGGTCGGGCACGACGAGGATGTCGGCCCGCCCGGCCACCGGCGAATCGATCTTCTTGATCTGCGCCGCGGTGAGATCGATCGCGTTGTCGAGCGCCAGCGGGCCATCGAGGATGCCGCCGCGTGATCTGCCCGCGGTCGGCCATCTTGCACAGCGCCGCGGCCTCGATCGTCGAGGGCACACTGCGGGTTGACCGTTTCCATCGCCGAGAGGATCGCCACCTTCGGCTGACGATGCGGCCAAGCGCATGGGCGAGATCGATGGCGTTCTGGACGATGTCCACCTTGTCCTCGAGCGTCGGGCAGATGTTGACCGCCGCATCGGTGATGATGAGCGGCTGGTCCAGAGGCTGGCACGTCCATGACGAAGCAGTGGCTGATGCGCCGGTTGGTGCGCAGCCCCGTGTCGCGCTGCACCACGGCGCCCATCAGCTCGTCGGTGTGGAGGCTGCCCTTCATCAGCGCCTCGGCCCTCCCTTCACACCATCTCGACGGCCCTGGCGGCCGCGCGCGGCTGTGCGGGACGTCAACACACTCATAACGGCGAGATGTCCAACTGGCACTCCTGCGCGACTGCCGGCAATTTTCGCCTGCAGGACCGATCAGGATGGGCCTGATGAGCCCCATCTCCTGCCGCCTTGATCGCCCCTCGCCCAGCGAGCTCTGGTCGCACGCGGTGCGCGACCGCGGTGATCATCGGTTCGAGGCTTTTCGCCGTCGCAACGAGGCGCTGGTACCAGGCCAACGCAGTTTGCGTTGCGCACCGCTTTCCTTGCAATTCCAAACCTGTTACGACTGCGAGGTCACTTAACGCACTTCCGGCGATGATATGATCGCACCGCCGCCGTCGTCATCGGAGAGCGGGGTCGCCGATGATGCTTTATAGCGGCATTACTGCTGCCGCTGCCTCCACCACTGAAACCACGGCGTTGGCGTGCCGACCACATGCCGCGCGGTGGCCGTGCTCAATGCGGTAGTCGACCGTCATCCGGTGCAGACGGGACGCCTGCACCTCTGGAACAGTATGGCGTGCCTTTCGTCCAGGTACTTTACGTGACGAGTTTCACCTATACCGGACACCGTTAACCCGAAGTCACTATCTTAGCCGAACCTTCCTAGGCCATCACGATTCTGCAGCCACCGCCGAGGGCCTGGCATGAAGCTGCACGATATTGAGTCATCCGTTGGAGAGCTGGCGAGCGCAGCCGTTCCCCGAGCTGGTGGGCGTTGCGCTCGCCGCGCTCGGTCAGCGGCAAGTCGGTCAGTCCCGTATGCTGGCCTGTGAGGCTCCAGGCCGTCTGCCGTGCCTGGCCAGGTAAGTGATCGGCAGCTCTTCACCATGATCCCGCTACCCTACTCATGAGTTTGCCTTTGCCTCTATGACTGAAGTCATGAGCCTTCTTTCTGAAGCAGAGATGAAGAAGTAGGGGCAACCCTTGTGGTTGCCCAAAGTCGGCTGGGCAGGTACACAAGCTGGCAGGCACAAGGCCTGCCCCTACAGCGCCTCCCCGATGCTGCTGGCGGTGTATTGGGCTGCAACAGACATCTGGCCTCCGGCTCAACCTGCCGTCGCGGCGGGGCGCGACCAAGCGTGTGTACGAGTTCATCGGATTTGCGCCTGATAGGCGGTGTAATCCTGAGCATCCCGCGGCGCATAGTTCAAGTTCTTCAACAAGCCGGTGAGCTGCGTAAAGAAGCCGCGGGCTTCCTCCTTCCCGTGAAGGGGTAGTCGCGCTGGATGAGACCGCGCACCAGGGCAAACATCTCTTGCTGGCGCTCCAGGGGCACGGAGACATCCACCGGGTCGTAGGCGTCCTGTTGCAGGTAGGCCATGTCGAGGAACAGCGCCTTCTGATAGGTCGACATAATCTGCGAGCGTGACTGCCTTCTTCGCCGGTGACCTGCATCATTTGATAAATACTCTCTCCCTGGTGACAGGAGTTGTGAGAGGACGCGCACCGCATCCGTCCAGCCAGGCTGCAGGTGCTCGCTCAAAATATGGCCGCAGCTGATCGAGATAACGCGACCAGGAAATGAGCGGGTCCACCGCCGGATAGAACCGCTTGTAGGCCCGCGCCGATGACAGGCCGAGGAAGGTCTTGACCGTACCAAGCGGTCGATTGCGTGACCGGCTCGTCAAAGTTGCCGCCAGCGGGTGACACCGTGCCGATCATGGTCAGACTGCCCAAGCGCGCCATCGTTGGTCTGCAATACGCCGGCGCGCTCGTAGGCGCCCTTGATCGCACGAGTCGAGATAGGCCGGAAAGCCTTCTTCGCCGGGGATTTCCTCCAGACGCCCGGAGGTTTCGCGCACGGCCTGCGCCCAGCGCGAGGTGGAGTCGGCGATCAGGAGCACGTTGAGCCCGAGCTGTCGGTAGTACTCGCCCAGCGTGATGCCCATATAGATGGAGGCTTCACGCGCCGCCACTGGCATCGACGACGTGTTGCAGATGACCACCGTGCGGTCCATGAGCAAGGCCGCCCCGCGGGTCCTTCATGGTGGCGAACTCTTCGATGGTTTCCAGCACTTCGCCGGCGCGCTCGCCGCAGGCCACCTGAATGACCACATCAGCGGTCGAATAGCGTGCGATCAAGCCCTGGAGCACCGTCTTCCCGGCCCCGAACGGGCCGGGATGCAGGCCGTGCCCCCAGCGCGATCGGGAAGAACGTGTCGATCAGGCGGATGGTGGTGCTCAGCGGTGCGCACGGGATAGCGCCGCTCGCACAGCCCACGGCGCAGCAGCGCTCCGGCAACGGGCGACGCACCGGCCACTTTGCGACAGGGTCACGGTCGCGCTGTCGCCCCGCAGCAGTCACGATGTGCGCCACCGGTTCCGTCGACGGTGAAGTCGCCGCCCTCGATGGCGCTCAGCTCCACGTCGCCCGGCTCGGCAAAGGGAATCATGATCTTGTGCGATGAAGCGGTGCTCGGCCACCGTGCCGATGGACGTCGCCGGCGTGCAGGCGCTCGCCCGGCTTGCGGCTGGGCACAAACGTCCATTTCTGGTCGAGGTCGAGCGGGGCGACCGCTTTGCCGCGCACCAGGAAGAAGCCGTCGCGCTGGGCCAGCGCCTGCAGCGGATTTTGCAGGCCGTCGTAGATCATCCCCAGCAGGCCTGGCCCGAGCGTGGCGGACAACATCTGGGGCGTGAGCTCCACGCGATGCTCCGACGCGCACGCCCTGAGTCTCCTCGAAGATTTGCAGGTCGGCGCGGCGGCCTTGCACCCGCAGCACCTCGCCCTTGAGGCTGGCGTCGCCCGTATGCACGAAGGCAATCGCGTTTTTCATCAATCGGCGCGTCGCTCTCGACGCTCACAATGTTCCCGGTCACCCGACCACCCGCGCTTCAGGGGTAGATGTTGGCATACTCACCCAGAGCCTCCGTGACAAGTGCTTCAAAATGGCCCGCCCACGCTCGGCCTGGAGCTGCTGCCAGCGACGGATCGATGTCCCAGCGCGCGATGTAGAGCACCACGGCTTCGAAGCTGAAGTAATAGTCCTCAGCGCGTTTCTTCAGGTACGTCCACGTCGCCCCCAGCACATACTGCCGGTAGAGGGTCAGCAAATCTCCTTGCTGCGAGCAGCCGCTCGGCCTCCGGGATCCAGGGAAAGACCCGGCCCAGCTTGAAGTCAGGCTGGTTGAAGTTGTGACGGATGTGGTCAAACCACTGGCCCATGCCGACCGTGGGCAGAGCCAGGCCGCGGCGGCGACAACGCAACGCCACCACGATCATGCGCACGTCCATGCCGTGCGCCAGGATGTCGCGCACCAGTGGATTGGTAATATCTTGCATCAAGGCGTTGTAGCGCTGCACCACGGCGGCGTCGCTGGGCTCTTCGAACTGATTGGCTCCACCTGAGGACCGCCAGCATGCGCTCGATTTCCTCGGCATCCTCCGGCTCGAGCATGCGCAGGCGTGCCTGGAGCCGTTCGAAGCGTGATGGGCAGCCGCTCGACGTCGAAAGCGCGGCGGCAGCGCCGGCAGGCTGGAGATGAGCATGTGATAGCTGTTCGACCGCCACTTCATGGCGTTACGTCCTTCCTGCCGCTGCTGCCCTGGCTGCGCCCGGCCCTGGTCGACCACCACCGCGCCGCGCAGCAAGGCGCGAAACCGCGGCAGCATGTGCCGCAGCAGCAACTGGCTGATGGCCGATTCCGGTCAAATCGATCTGCACGTCCTCATCCACGCAGCCGCACGCGGATCCCTGCCTCACCGTCTTCGGACACGCCAAAACGCATACCTTCACGCAGCATGCCGCCGCCCAGGGAGAGCACGAAATGCATCCAGCGTGCCCGGCGTGGCCTCTTCCGGTTTGCTCTGCAGGTCTTCCAGCGACACCAACTCGGCGGGGAGCAGCAGTTCCGCCTGTGCGCTCGTGGGTGCCGCTCGACCCCCGACCTCCAGGATCAGGCGTTGGAGAAAGGCTGGATCAGCGAGTACCCCTTGACCAGGCGGCGCAGTCTGTCCGTGAACCCCTTGAGGAGGTCACCTTCCAGCGCCAGAATCGTATCGCGCATCGCCAGGCGAATGGCATCTTCACCGGCGGCTTTGAGTTTTTCGGCCTCCTCCTTGGCCTTGACCAGAATCGCTTCCGCTTCCCGCTGGGCGGTCGCGACCAGGTCGGCGGCCTGTTGCTGTGCCGCGGTGACGAGCGCCTCGGCTTGCGACTGCGGCCTTGCGTGATCCCCTCGTCGCGTAGCCGACCGATGAGACTCTCGACCCCGGCGGATTCCGCCGCCGGGGCTGTGCGTGACTCCAGATGACCGAGTACCTTGTGCTTCTGCCATAGTCATTTCATCCTTTCGGGATCCCGCCGCTGACGATGAGGGCGAACACGAATGCAAACACGCCAAACCCTTCCACGATGGCTGCCGGCGTGACCGAGATGCCGAAGATTTCCGGCTTGCCCTTGCTGGCGTTGATCGCGGCAGCACAGCATTCCCCTTGCAAAATGCCGAGGAAGAGCAGGGCCACCCCAACCAGCGCCCCGATTCCGAACAGGCCTGGTGCGTTCGCCGCCACCACGGTGCGATTGAGCGTGAACATGAGCACGATACCGTAGATGACGATCGAGGACGGCAGCACCGCCAGCCCGATATAGCGACCGTAGCCGCCGTCGACTTCCAACATGGCGCCGCACGCGGCCTTCCCTGCTCTGGTACAGCCGACCGCACTCCCGATCGACGCCAGGGCGATCGGGCTATAGATACCGATCCAGCCCAGGAGTGACACGAGAAATGCATCCATCGATGGTCTCCTTATGGTTTTGCTTTCTTCGTCAACGCCTCAAAGCGCTGACCTTCTTCGGGAAGACTCCAGTTGAAGAACTCGATCAGGTTGAGGCGCAGGCAATGCACGACCCCGCCCATAATCCCCATGGCGAAGTTGATGGCATGGCCAACGAGCAGGATCAGCACGCCCAGCAGCACTCCCACGCCTTTGGCCTCGAAGGAGGCCGCCGCCAGGTGATTGAAGACCTCCGCCAGTTTGACCGCAGCCAACCCCAGGGCGAACAACCGCAGGTAGCTCAGGACATCACCAAACGCCTTGGAAAGCTCCAGCAATCCTTTCAGTCCATCCACAAGACGGCCCAAGAGCTGTTTTGGCGCCAGACTGAACGGGCGCTCGCTGTGAAAGAGCAGCACCAGCAGACCGCCAAGCACCAGGCCTATCCATCCGAGCGTGCTCAGCGCCGTCAGCGGTATAGGTTTTCCCCAGCCCGACGCAGAAGCCGCCCAGGATGATGGCGGCCCACCCCAGGCCACTGAGCGCGTGGCAGGGCATGCCGGTGCCGCCAGGCCGTGACCAGGTTGGCACCGGCAAGGTGCACCGCGCCGACGCCAATCGACGAGCCACATCATCATGCTTTGATCGTTGACATGGAGAATGTGCAGCGCCCCGAGCCCCGAGCCCTCCGACGGCTCCACCCCGCAGTACGACCCCAGCAGAACGCCGTAGACTATCGAGAAGATGACCAGCGTCAGCATCACGCCGCGCAGGCCACGACCGCTGGCGGTGGCCCCCATGCGCTTCCACATGGCCCACAGGATGACCCCCAACACCACGCCATACCCCGCATCGGCAATGATCATGGCGAAAAACAACGCGAAGGCGAACAACACGGCTTTCGAAGGGTCCCACATGTGGTAGGCGGGTGTCATGTAGAACGAGACCAGGTCTTCCCGCCGCGCAGGGCCGGCGGGTTGGTCAGCAAGGTGGGCGGCTTGTCCTGCGGGCCGGGCGGCTCGATGGTCACGGCCAGCCCGTGGTCGGCGCCGAATTGCCGCAGCGCCGCCGCGCGCGTCTCGGGTGCCCAGCCTTGCACGGCAAACAGGTGGTCCTCTTCCAGGACGCGCTGCGCTGCCTTGCTGCCGCGCGGCGCGGTCATCGGCTCTCGTCCAGCGTGGCGCTCAGCACGTCGGTATAGAGGGTCAAGCCAATGCGTCGATAGTCAAGCTCTTCCAGGTCGCGCTCGACCTGCTCCAGACGCTGGCGTAGCTTCGAGAGCGAGCGTGGCTCGAGCTCCACCGCGGGAACCGGCATGCCCGTGGGTTGGTCGCTGGCCATCACCACGACGTATGCAAAGCGATGGTCACGCGCGACCACCCTCCACGGCAGGTCCACCGCGGTCGATGCGCTCCATCTGGTGGAGGGGGACGATGTAGAACCAGAAGCGCAAGTCGCCCTCCCGGGCCCAATCCGGCAGCTCGAAGTCGCCCCAGGGCTCGAGGTCAACGATCCACTTGTGCAACTGGTCGCGTTCCTCGGCCAGCGCCCGAGAGCGGTCGCGCACCTCGAGCACCTCCCGCACAATCGACCTCGTAATCCACCTTCTCTCCATGCCGCAGGGCGCGTCGGTGCACCGGACTGTCGTGCAGATACTGCAACGCCTCGCGGGCGTCAGAACGACGGGGCGTGAGGTCAACGGCCTCAGCATCGCCCCGGTGCAGGTCATTGAGGTGCAGGCAACCGAGCCTCTGCAGCCCATCGAGGACCGCGTCTTTGTCAGCCGCCGGGCCATACAACGTCACCTTGACCAGTGGAACGATGGACATCAGCGCCTCTCCTCTGCGCCATGCCTGGCGGCGGCCAGCTCCTGGGCGCGTTTGCCCTTGGCGATCTTCGAGGTCACCACCGCGGCGCGCTCGACATCCGAGAGGAAGATCTGGATGCGCGCGATATCCCGCTTGGCGTTGGGAATGAGCACCTTCTCGAACAGGTTGACGCGCTGCGTGACGCGACGGACAGCGCCCTGCATGCGCGCGATGCGCTCGCGATACACCTGCAACTGCAGCCGATAGGTGGCCATGTCCTTCAGGCACACCACCAGATCATCGAACCAAAACGGCGTGGCCAGCAGCGCATAGTCCGCGGTGTCGAACTCGACGGCCCGCAGCGTCGGCAGGCGCAAGCCCAGGACGTCCTCCTCAGCGACATCGACGTGGCGGATGCGTACCAGGCCAGACAGCTTCATGCGCGCACTGCCCAGAATGGGCAGCAAGGCCGTCAACGCACGGCTCGCCTGGTCGGCGCCTTGCTCGGCTTCCGCCAGCACCTGCACGGCCTTCTTGTACTCCGCCGTGAGCTGCTGCCGCTTCAACTCAAGCGAGGGCAGGAAGCGCTCGAATAACCGCAGCCGATCCCGTTGCTGCTGGAGCGAACTCTTGCTTAACGCGATGTCCGCCATACGTGTCACCTCCCTCAGGCTTGCCGCGGCGCGCCGCGTCGCGGCCGCCGGGCTTTTGAGGGGATAATATTTATCAATCAGGGCCTGTTTCATGAGCAGCTCGTGCGGTGCGAAACACTCCGCCAGCGTCTGCCATCCCAGGTCGAGGGCTTGCTCAAGCGGCATCGACACGTTCAGAGCCATGAAGCGTGTGGTAAACAGCTCGGCGAACGTGATCAACTGGTGATCGTAGGCGGAGAGATCAAACGCCATGGCCTGCTTCTGCTGCGCTTCCTTGCCGCCGGAATAGAGGCGGATCATGGTGTTCATGAGCTGGGAGTGATCCTCGCGCGTCGTTTTGCCAATGACGTTCTGCTTGAGACGGGACAGGGAGCCGAACGGGTCGATCATGCCATCGTGCAGATAAAACTGGCCCTCGGTGATGTACCCGGTGTTGTCCGGGACAGGATGGGTGATATCGTTGCCCGGCATGGTGGTCACCGTCAGGATCGTGACCGAGCCGGCGCCGCGATAGCTACAGGCCCGTTCATAGCGCACGGCCAGTTGACTGTACAGGTCCCCAATGTAGCCCCGGTTGAGGGCACCCGTTCCATCGAGATGCCGATCTCTTTCAGGGCGTCGGCGTATGCCGTCATATCGGTCATCAGGACCAGCACCCGTTTGTGTTCCTCTACGGCGAAGCGCTCCGCGATCTTCAACACCATATCCGGCACCAGCACGCGCTCGACGATCGGGTCAGACGCCTGGTTGACGAACATCACGGTGCGCGGGAAGATGTTCTCGTCCTCAAACGTGGTGCGGAAGAAATAGTAGTCGTCGAAGATCAGCCCCAGCCCGCCGAAGGCGATGATGTCGGCATCAGCCTGGATCGCAATGCGCGCCAGCAGTTGATTGAAGGGTTCGCCAGCCACCGAGAAGATGGGGATTTTCTGGCTTTCGACCAGACAGTTGAAGACGTCGATCATGGGCACGTTGGTGCGGATCATCTTCGACGGCACGATGCGCGTCACCGGATTGACGGATGGCCCGCCGATGTCGACCTGGCGATCGCCCGACAGGTCGGGACCCCCATCGATCGGCTCGCCGTCGCCACGGAACACGCGGCCGAGGATGTTCGGTGAGTAGGTCACCTGGGTCGGGTGTCCGAGGAAGCGCACCGTGGCCTGCGTGGACAGCCCTTTGCCGCCGCCAAAGACCTGCAGCGACACTTCCTCTCCCTCAAGCTGGATCACCTGTGCCAGGGATTGTTCGCCATCGCCTATCTCGACGATAGCCATGTCGCCCAGGCCAATGTCGCTGGCGCGCATCTTCAGAATGTCGCCGACAATGGCCGTGGCGTGGGTATAGCGTAGCAGATCGCCCAGTCCGGTCAGCATTGATCACCTCATGTACTGCATGTTGCTCGTGCCACTGACTGTATGCAGCCGCTTTGTCGGGCTGAAGCCCGACCTACAGTGCTCTGGTAGGTCGGGCTTCAGCCCGACTCTACCGTGGACTCGCCGCGCTCAGAGCGGCCTGGAGTTTGGCCTCATCGTCGTGCGACAGCGAGGTTTGCAGGATCGTGCCGCCGGTGCCCCGGATCTCCTCCAGCACCTTGTCCGGCGTGGACTTGCGGGCCAGGACGAAGAGCGCCGAGCCGCCAGGCTGCATCGTGGCGGCCAGATCCTTCATAAACTTGTCATCGATGCCCACATCCGTGAGGGCACCTGAGACCGCCCCGGCCGCGGCGCCCATGGCCAGGCCGAGCAGGGGATTCAGGAAGATCAAGCCAATCAGGGAGCCCCAAAAGCTCCCGCTGACTGCACCGGTGGCCGTCAGGTTGACGGCCTGGTGCAACTTGATTTTCCCTGCCTGATCCTTGGTGGCCACCACGGCATCTTCCAGATCGATCAGGTAATCTTTCTGCAACTTCCACAATTTCAGGCGCACCTCTTCTGCCTGGTACAGGTCGTTGTAGCCAATGACGACTAGCGTGCTCATGCCTGTCTCCTTGTTGCTCTAGATATCCATGTCGTATGCCCGGCGTCAGTGCTCTCCTCCTGGGAACGCCGGGCTCCAGCCTGACCTCGACGCCACGCTGGAGCGTGGCGCTCCCAGGCAAAACCCTGTGGGTACGTGGCCTCAATACGGCCACTTCCACTGGTCGACCTCGGGCTTATCGATGCCGTGCTCGTAGGCGTATTGCTGGCAGTCGATCTGCATGTTGCGGAGCTGCTCCTTGGCGTGGGCCCCGGCCACCCGCAGGGCAGGCACGCGGTCGATGACGTCGATCGCCAGGCTGAAGCGGTCGATCTGGTTCTGAATGGCCAGATCCATCGGCGTGTTGATGTTGCCCTTCTCCTTGTAGCCGCGCACGTGGATGTTGTGGTGATTGGTGCGCCGGTAGGTCAGGCGATGGATCAGCGAGGGATAGCCGTGGAAGTTGAAGATGACCGGCTTGTCGACGGTGAACAGGCTGTCGAAGTCCCGGTCCGAGAGGCCGTGCGGGTGCTCGCTGATGGGCATGAGCTTGTACAGGTCCACCACGTTCACGAAGCGCATCTTGAGCGTCGGGAAGTGCTCCCGCAGCAGCGCCACCGCCGCCAGCGCCTCTTTGGTGGGAATGTCACCGGCGCAGGCCAGCACCACGTCCGGCTCCGTCCCTCGTCGTTACTCGCCTGGGGCCAGATGCTGAGGCCCTTGGTGCAGTGCACGATGGCCTGCTCCATGGTCATGTACTGCAAGTGCGACTGCTTGTCGGAGACGATCACGTTAATGTAGTCGGTGCTCTGCAGGCAGTGATTGGCCACGCTGAGCAGGCAGTTGGCATCCGGTGGCAGGTAGATGCGGCACACCTCCGGGCTCTTGTTCAGCACCACGTCCAGGAAGCCGGGGTCCTGGTGCGTGAAGCCGTTGTGATCCTGGCGCCACACGGTCGAGGTAATAAGCAGGTTGAGCGAGGATATCGGCGCCCGCCAGGGCAGCTCGCGACTCATGGCGAGCCACTTGGCGTGCATGTTGAACATGGAGTCGATGACGTGGACGAAGGCTTCGTAGGTGGAGAAGAAACCGTGGCGGCCGGTGAGCAGGTAGCCTTCCAGCCAGCCCTCCAGGGTGTGTTCTGAGAGCATCTCCATGACCCGACCGTCGGGCGCCAGCTCGCCGCCGTCGGCGTCCTCGGGCAGGATAGTCGGCCAGCCACAGCTTCTTGCTCGCCTCGTAGACCGCATCGAGGCGATTTGAGGCGTTCTCGTCGGGGCTCAGGACGCGGAAGTTCTGCATGTTCTCGCGCATAATATCGCGCAGGAAGCGACCCAGGGGCCGAGGTATTCTCCGCCGTAGCCTGTCCTGGTTTGTCCACGGCGATGGCATAGTCGCGGAAGTCCGGCATGCGTAAGGACCGCCGGAGCACTCCGCCATTGGCGTGCGGGTTGGCGCTCATGCGTCGCGTGCCCTGAGGGGCGAGCGCTTTCAGTTCCGGACGCAGCCGCCCGGTGGCGTCGAACAACTCCTCAGGCTTGTAACTGCGCAGCCAGTCATCGAGCTGCTGCATATGGGCCGGGTTACCGTGCATGCCGGCGAGCGGCACCTGATGCGCGCGCCAGAACCCTTCCACCTTGTGGCCATCCACTTCCTTGGGGCCGGTCCAGCCCTTGGGGCTGCGCAGCACGATCATGGGCCAAGCGCGGTCGGGTGGGCGTGCCGCTGCTGCGCGCCTCCTGCTGGATACACGACGGATCTCCAGCACACAGTCCTCCAGGGTGGCGGCCATCTGCTGGTGCATGACCGCGGGATCGTCCCCTTCCACAAAATGGGGCGTCCAGCCGTAGCCCTTGAAACAGGTACTCCAGCTCGTCGTGGGAGATGCGTGCCAGCAGCGTCGGGTTGTTGATCTTGTAGCCGTTGAGATGCAGGATCGGCAGCACCGCGCCGTCGCGGATGGGGTTTAAAACTTGTTGGAATGCCAGGAGGTCGCCAGCGCCCCGGTTTCGGATTCGCCATCGCCCACCATCACCGCCACCAGCAGGTCCGGGTTATCAAAGGCGGCGCCAAAGGCGTGCGAGACGCTGTACCCGAGCTCGCCCCTCGTGGATGGAGCCTGGGGTCTCCGGCGTGCAGTGGCTGCCGATGCCGCCGGGGAAGGAGAATTCCTTGAAGAACGCGCGCAGCCCCTCCTCGTCCTCGCCCTTATTCGGATAGACCTCCGAGTAGGTGCCCTCCAGATAGGCCGGCGCCAGCACGCCCGGCGCGCCGTGGCCAGGGCCGGCCAGGAAGATGACGTCCAGATCGTACTTGGTGATCAGGCGGTTGAGGTGAATGTAGGCGAAGCTCAAGCCCGGACTCGAGCCCCAGTGCTCCCAGCAGGCGCAGCTTCACGTGCTCTTGTTTCAACGGCTCACGGAGCAGCGGGTTGGTCCGCAAATAGATCATGCCGGCGGCCAGGTAGTTGCAGGCGCGCCAGTAGGCGTCCAGGTTGTGCAGCTCTTCGGCGGACAGTCGGTCGGCTGTCGCGTGTGGCTGCCGTCGTCGTCGGCTTCACATCGGTACGCGTGCTTGCCATGGGTGCTCTCCTTCTTGAGGGCCTCTTGCACAAAGGTCTTAGGCAACAGTGTTTATCGGTATGCACCTGCTACGGTGCCGTGCGCATGAGAATATGTAACAGATTCGTTAAACACACGTGAGCAGACGATCATTCCCGGCGCACGAGCACCTCCTTGCCCGTGGCCTGACTTATGAGCTGGTCAACACCCGCCTGGTCTCGCGGACAATGGTCACATCCTCACGCGTGGCGATGACCAGGATACGGCCGGTCGAGGCCGGCAGGGCAATATCAGCATCCGGCTGGCACGCATCGTTGGCGGTGCGGTCGAGTGCCAGGCCCAGGTAGCCCAGGTTCGTCGCAGACCTGCGCACGGATCGCTGCCGCATGCTCTCCCACGCCAGCCGTGAACACCAGAGCATCGACGCCGCCGAGCGTGGCCGCCATGGCCCCGACCGTTTGCCGGATACGGTGCACATACACGTCGACCGCCAGGCGCGCGTCCGCCTGCTGCGGCATCGCCGCCAGGACCTGGCGCATGTCGGACGAGACCTCGGAGACGCCGAGCAAGCCGGAGGCGTAATTGAGCGCGTGGTCGAGCTGATCGGCGTCCAGGCCTTTCTGCCGCAGCAGGTACACGAGGATGCCCGGGTCAATACTGCCGCTGCGGGTGCCCATCATCAGACCCTCCAGCGGCGTGAAGCCCATCGAGGTATCGACGCAGATGCCGTGGTGCACCGCCGACACCGAGCGGCCGCCGTTGCCCAGGTGGGCAATGATCAGGCGCCCATCCTGGCGGCCGAGCATCTGCGCTGCCCGGGTGGCACAGTAGGCATGGCTCAGGCCGTGGAAGCCGTAGCGGCGCACGCCCCACTCCCGCCGCCACTGCTGCGGCACCGGATAGGTCCGGGCCGCCTCGGACAGGGTGGCGTGAAAGGCCGTGTCAAAGACCGCCACCTGCGGCACCCTGGGCAGGACCTGCTCCACCGCATTGATGCCGTCCAGACTGGCCGGGTTGTGCAGCGGCGCCAGCTGCGGCCAGGGCCTCGATCTGCCTGCTTGACCTCAGGCGTGATGCTGCACCGCGGCAGTGTACCGCTTCGCCGCCGTGCACGACGCGGTGGCCGACGGCTGTGCACGTCGCCAGGTGCCTGCAGGGCTGCGGCGGCTCAGCCTGCAGGGCGTCCAGGATGCGGGCGATGGCCTCCGCATGGTGCTGCAGCAGTCAGCTCCTCGCGCGCCTTCTGGCTGGCCCGTACAGCGGACGACCAACCGGGTCGGGCGTCGTCGACCAGTCGATGCCACCCTCCGCCAGCAACAGCTCGCCTTCGTCCTCGAGAAGAGGCTGAATTTCAGGCTGCTAGAGCCGGCGTTACGAACAAGAATGTGCATAGATACCTCCCGTGACACGTGCTCTCGAGCAGGGCGCGGGCTCGCACTCGCGCGTGGCGCCGACTGCTGCGATGCGTTGTAGGCAACAATCGTGCCAGAACCGCTAGGCGTCGGTTGCGCCCTATCAAGGGTGTGCCGGTCGCCCAGGGCTGACCCACTCCGGCTACTGCGACAGTATCAGCCTCGTTGGGGCGCTATTGTCACCTATATAAGCCGCATCCGGCGCGCCTACTGCGAGCCGATTCTTGCTGCACTTCGGTCAACTCACGAGCGAGGAACTCCAGCAACTCCCGCCGCCGTGTGGAAGCGTGCCACGTGGCCTGAGACCAGAATGCTCGACGCGGCCTTCCCAGGACAATGGGGCCTCTGGGGGCTGGTAGCGAAACTGCACCACAAAGGCGTCGATTGGTCGGGAGAGCGGGTGGAGGCTGGGACATACTTGGACTCCATGCGGCCATGTGCGCCGTTGTGTTATCGCATTGCCACCTGTCGGAGAAGAGGATACAATGGCATGCCTGTTCATGGAAACCCTCCAGGGCGTTCAATTTCGGGACCTCAGGTGTGTTCAATGCTGTTCCAGCTGAGGCAATAGGGAGCTTTATGGAATCGGAGCCCCACATCGCCTTTGGCCCCTTCCGGCTTGGGCTTTGAGACGCCCCAGGCGCGCTTGTGGCACGGCGAGCAGGCTCTCACGCTGCGGCCACGGTCCCTGGCGGTCCTGCGGTATCTGGTCGGAGCATCCCGGCCGCCTGGTGACGAAGGCCGAGCTGCGCCAGCACGTCTGGGCAGGGACGCATGTCACCGACACGGTCCTGCGGGTCTGCATCCGGGACATTCGCGCGGCGCTGGACGACGCGGCGGCGGCGCCGCGGTATCTCGAGACGGTTGGCGGGCAGGGGTATCGGTGGCTGCGTGCGGGGAGACGAAGCGTCCCGCCTCCCGGATGCGGCGGGACCCATTGTGGGACGCCAGCAGCGAAGTCGAGGCCCTGGCAGGGTGGTTCCAGCGCGCCGCCACAGGCGACCGCCAGCTCGTCTTCGTCAGTGGTGAAGCGGGGATTGGCAAGACGACGGTGCTGGACCTGTGGCTGGCCCGCCTGTGCGACGGAGAGAGAGGTGCGGATCGGCGCGGGGACAGTGCGCCGAGCACTACGGGGAGGGAGAGCCGTACCTGCCCTTGTTGGACGGCGTTGGGGCAGCTTGAGCCGCGGGCCAGCGGCGCTGGACGTGCTGGCGGTGCTGCGGCGCTACGCGCCCATGTGGCTGATGCAACTCCCGGGGCTGGTGAGCGAGGCAGAGCTGGAGCAGCTGCAGCGCCAGGTGCAGGGGGCGACGCCGGCGCGGATGCTGCGCGAACTGTGCCGAGGCGCTCGACGTACTGACCGCCGACAGGCCGCTGGTGCTGGTGCTCGAAGACTTGCACTGGAGTGATCATCTCCACCGTGGAAGTGCCTGAGCCTACCGTGGCGCAGCGGCGGGAGCCGGCGCGGCTGCTGGTGCTGGGGACGTATCGCCCGGTGGAGACGGCGCTCCGGGCGCATCCCCTGCGCGGCATGGTGCAGGAGCTGTGTGGGCGGGGGCAGGCGTGGAACTGCGCCTGGAGTTCCTGCCTGCCGAGGATGGTGGCGGCGTATGTGGCCGGGCGGCTGGGGGGCCGGTCGCGGCCCCGCTCGCCGCGTTCATCCTACGACGCGCACGGACGGCAATGCGCTGTTCATGGTGAACATGGTGGAGCATCTGGTGCAGCAGGGCTGGTGGTGCGGCGGGCGGGGCGATGGGCGCTGCGGGAAAACGCTGAGGCCAGGTGGCGAGTCTGCCCGAGGAGTTGCGGCAGTTGCTGGTGCGGCGCATTGAGGCGCTCGCCGCCCGCGGTGCAGCCGGGTGCTGGAGGCCGCCAGCGTGGTGGGCGAGGCGTTTACGGTGGCCGTGGCGGCAGGTGTCCAGGCCCCGGTGGAGGACGTCGAGGCGGTGTGTGAAGGGTTGGCGGCACAGCAGCACTTCCTCGACGACACCGGGCTGACGGGCGTGGCCGGACGGCACCAGCGGGGGACGCTACCGGTTTCGGCATGCCCTGTACCAGCAGGTGCTGTACGAGCGGCTGGGACCGGCGCGGCGGGCGCAGCTCCACCGGCGCATTGGCGCGCGGCTCGAGGCGGGCTATGGCGCCCGGGCGGGGAGATCGCCGCCCAGCTCGCCGTCCACTTCGAGCGCGGGGGCGAGGTCGAGCGCGCCGTCCGCTATTCGCAGCAGGCGGCAGACAACGCCGCCCGGCGGAATGCCCATCACGAAGCGATCGCCGCCCTCACCAAAGGGCTGGCGCTGCTGGCGACCCTGCCGGAGAGCCCCGAGCGCGCCCAGCACGAACTCACGCTGCTGCTCATCCTGGGGCCGCGACTGATGGCGGCGAAGGGGTACGCGGTGCCGGAAGTGGGCGAGGCTACACCCGGGCCCACACGCTGGGTCAGCAGGTGGGGGAGCCACTGCAACGCTGCCAGGCGCTCCAGGGCCTCTATAGGTTTCATCTTATCCAGGCACAGTTGCGCATGGCTGACGAGTTGAGCCAGCAGTTCTTCCGCCTGGCGTCACACCAACACGACGTGACCCTGGTGCAGGAGGGCTATATGGACCTGGGGCTGATAGCGTACTATCGGGGCGACCCGGTCACGGCCGGGCCACATCTGGAGCAAAGTCTGCGCCTCTGTGACACCCCACAGCTCTCGACCGCCCTCTTCCCTCGATAGGTATGAGTCTGGAGTGAGACACGGCTTCTATGGCACGATGGTCTTGTGGTTATTGGGCTATGCAGACCAGGCGCAGCAGTGGAATCAAGGAGCGCTGGCACGGGCCCAGCAGGGGGAGCATACTCCCAGTCTGGCGTCGGCCCAACTCTTTGCCGCCGTACTCTCCCAGCACCGTCGAGACGTGGCGGCCACACACAGGCGATACGCCGAGGCGATGATGGCTCCGAGCGACCGCACAAGGCTTTGACGCACCGCGTCGCGCAGGGACGTATCATGCGGGGGTGGGCGCTGGCCATGCAGGGGGGACGCGGCCACCGGCGTGGCGCACATCCAACAGGGGCTGGGAGCGGTGCAGAGCATAGGTCAGAAGCTGTACCACCCCTATCACCTTGCCTTGCTGGCCGAGGCGTATGGCCTGGCGGGGCAGCCCGAGGTCGGGCTGCCAGTGCTGGACGAGGCCTTGACGCTGGTGGAGGCGACCGAGGAGCGGTGGTGGGAAGCGGAGGTGTATCGGCTCAGGGGAGCTGTTCCTCCGGCCCTCTCCCAGATATCCCTCGGCGAGAGCCTGTTTCCACCAGGCCCTCGACGTGGTCGCAAGCGGCAGCGGCCAAGGCGTTGGAGCTACGCGCCGCGCTCGAGCCTGGAGCCGGCCGTGGCAGCAGGGCAGAGAAGCGGAGACCAGGCCCAGCGGTTACTGACCGAGGTCTACAGCTGGTTCACCAGGGCTTGTGAGAGCCTGACCGCAAGAGGCCAGGCAGCATTGGAAGGACCTCGGGGACCTAGAACGCTGATCAATTCGTTTGACGCCCGAGTCCCTCGGCAAAGCCGGGGGATCTTATACCTACATGGGCGACCCCGGCGCAATGCCAGTGTCCCTCGCTGTGCCAGGGCTATTTTTCCGAGTATCATGGCACGATCTTTCATGGCAAGCAGGTGGCTGTGGAGCTGATCGTCCACGTGCTGGCGTGCTTGGCCGAGGGGTTAGGCATTCGGGCCACCGCCCGGGTCTTTGAGGTCGATCCAAACACGGTGCTGCACTGGCTGGTCGAAGTGGCGAGCCCCGTGCGCGCCTTTTGCATGGTATTGCCACGGAACAGGTCCAGCAGGTCCTGGCGGCGTGTGGCGGCAGAGCAATACTGTAGCTGGAGGCGGCTCAACCTCGACATCCGCCAGCGGGTAGCGGCGGTGGGCCGCCGGGTGAACACCCTGTGCCAGGGCGAGGACGAGCGTGCAACATCAACTGGTGATGTTCCAGACCTCTCTCAACTTTTGTCCTGCCCCACGCCACGCTTGCGCAGCCTTGGTGGGGTTGCTGGGCCGACCAACGGCGGGGGTTCAGCCACAACAGTGGCGGCCGTGTACACCGGCGATGGCCGGTAGGCTGCACCGATTATGTGATGGTCCTTGAAGGACAATCTTGGCTCTCTCGCGTGCCACCGTGGCCGCCACCCAAGCCCTGTAGGGGGTTGGCGAGACATGATGATTGCTGACAATAGTGCAGCCTGGCCCTCCAGCCGCAGACGCCGGATAATGTAACATGTGCCGATTATCCCCAGATGCGGCTGGAGGGCTCAGCAGAGCCTGATCTGCTACAGCTCTTACATCTAAGGGTTCGGAATGGTCAACTGCATGCCAATGCGAAGCCGTGATGGGGTCGGCACCGGATCGCTGCCTTGTTCGCGTCATAAATGCGCTCGCCAAGCCTGCGGCGACCCTTCCCCGTACACGCTCCCAGCGATGCGGCTCAGCGTATCCCTTTGTGCACCACGTATCTTGCGGAGGGCGGGGGTGCGTCTGCCCCCGGTGCCAACATCGGGGGCGCGTTGGTGGTGACCAGTGCCAGGAGATCCGGGTCCGCTGTGTCCTTGTTGAAGGTGGGTATGGGATACGGACGCACGCGGTCCTGAAACCACTTCTGATACATGGCCGCGAGTGTGCCATCGGCGTACAGGACTTCCAAGGTGAGGTTGACCAAGCGGCGCAACGGCTCATCCCCCTTGGGCAGACCCACCCCCATACGGTTCCTGACTGAAATGGTTCCCAACCACTTTCAGCGGCCTGCCGGTCGCCAACCGTTCGAGCGCGAGACCATCGGTGCTGAAGGCATCCGCCTCGCCCGTGAGCACCGCCACCCACCGCCTCGGCATGGGACGCAACGGAGAGCAACTGAGCCGTAAACCCACATACGCGAGCCTGTGCCTGCACATGGTCCATCGCGGTTGAGCCTCGGGTGACGACGATGATTTTCCCTTGCAGGTCGCACAGTATCGTTGCACCTCAGCGTGTTCTGGTACCAGTGAGGCGCTGCCCATCCTGCAAATAGGTGTGGCTGAAGGCGATCTGCTGCTGCCGTGCTGGGGTATTGGTCAAGGCCGCGGCAATGAGGTCGACGTTGCCTTCCAGCAGCGTGGGAATACGCCGGTCGGTTGTCACAGGCACGAGCGTCACGGCGTCGGCGTCGCCGAGCCAGCGTCTGGCAAATTCGCGCATGAGATCGACATCAAAACCGACCCGTTGCTGGTGGGCGTCGAGAAACGAAAAGGGGAAATCGTCCTGGACAGCGGCCGTCAAGCGGCCTTGTTGCTTGATCTTGGCGAGGCGGGAGGGCTGCTGCACGGGTAGCTGGTGATGCCTGGCGGAGCGGTGGCGTAGGCGCCGTGTCAGACCCCGTGCCCACCCCCTGCCCCCTGGCAGCCCCATCCTGACGCTCCACCGTGCGTGCTTGCGACACGTGTGCGTCGGGCACCGTGGACGTACCGACTGGGACACGGGCCGCATGCTCAGCATCCGACGCAGCAGACCTGGGGGCACACTGCGCTGGACGTACGCCAGAGCTGCGACCACGATCAGCACGGCTATCCCCCAGCCCAGCACACGCGGTCCAGCGTCTGGACGGTGTCCCAACCGGACGATCGGCGGCATAACAGTAGGCCAGTCGCACCACGAAAAAGACCAGGATAAGGGCCGCAAGCAGCACAAACACCTGGGTCATCCATTGCTCCGCATGCCATTCCCCGGTCGAGCACCTGTGCGATGCCGACCAGAAGCGCCCGGCGCTCTGCCGCTACCCCCTCCAGGAGCTGCTCGAGTGCCCCCTGGCGCTCCTGGGCAATACCGCCCATCGCCTGTTCAATGGTGGCCTGACGCCCGCGGACACCTGCTGCATCGTGGTCTCGATGATCGCGGCAGTCTGGCGCATGCCCTGGGCCATGGTCTGGTTGATCGTCGCACGCGTTTGCGCCGTGAGTTGGGCCGGTAAGGCCTCAAAGAGCTCGGCATAGCGCTCTGAGACCTTGGCGCAACCTGGTGACATCGGCTAAGAGCTGGGCAATCTCCGGGGTCAGCAGCAGCGCACGCGTTTGCGCCGTGAGTTGGGCCGGCAAGGCCTCAAAGAGCTGCGGCATAGCGCTCTGAGACCTGGCGCAACCTGGTGACATCGGCTAAGAGCTGGGCAATCTCCGGGGTCAGCAAGCAGCTCCTGGACCGTGAGATGTGGTCCGAGAGTTTACCAGTTCCACCATCCGTGAGAGCAGGTAGAGGGCGCGGTCCCCCAAGAGTCGGATCTCCTCTGCCGCTTGCGTCGCTTGTTTGATCGGCGCCAGCAAGCCCCTGCCTTGCGGGCCTGCTCCAGCGAGGGCTTGCGTCCTAACTCGCCAAAGTCGCTGAAGCGGATGAAGCTCACCCCGATCTTGTCCGGGTACTTGTCGCGCCATGCCCTCAGCACGTCCCGCAATTCCTGGCGCTGCGTGGGCGTGAGCACCTCGGCAGCGAGTGCCCAGATATCCCCTTCGAGTTTCCGCAGCATGGTGACCATGTCCGCGGCCAGCTGGCCGTAGACCTGTGGCACCCAGTACTCCTCCCAGACCATGCGATTCAGGGTGACCAGGACCAGCATGTCCAGGAGTGCGGCTCCTGGGTAGGGAGTCGCGGCGATGTGATAGGCCGCGGCCATGGCATTATGCTTGAATCGGTCAGCCTCCAGGCGCACTTCGGGCCTGGCAACTCGTTTGACCAGGAGCGCTTGTTGCCTCGACGATCTGTGAGGCCCAATTGTCGGCGAAACTCATGATGGCGGCCTGAGCTCCTCGGAGGTGAAGGGCCGGTGCCTTGCGCTCTCCTCGGCGTGGGGTAGCCGTTGTGGCTACGGTGGCCACGAAGACGGTTACCGCAATCAAGACGGCATTGATAAGATATCGATACCCCACGGCGCGTCACCTCCGTTTACTCTAGCAAAGTCGACAACCTCCACATCGACCCCAGGAAGGTGAAATTCGTGGCCCACACTTAGCACGCTGATTAAACTGACAAAAAATGCCCCTCATTTCCAGCACCCGTGCGAGGGAGCTTTGCCATGGTATCTCATCTCTTTTTCTACCAGTTGGCGCTGATCGCCCTGGTGTGGCTGTGCGTCATGCTCCAGTGGGCGTGGCCAAGCGACCCCGCTGCCGCGTGCCCGCCTGCCCAGAGCCCCACCCTACTGCCAAAGCGCAAGCGTGAGCCCAAACCCTTTGCGGGCCTCACCACACAAGCCGCACTGCGACGCCTGTGAGCACGCCACCGCGCCCTCACCCGCAAGCCCCCGCAGCTCCGCCACCGCGCCTCGTGCCTACGCGAGGGCGACGCCGCCAGGTCGACACCTCGACGCCACTTCTGCCCGAACCCGGACTGTGCCTATCGGGGCTGGGTGGGCTGGGGCAATCTCCGCGCCAATGGCCATCCCAATGGCGGTCCCTGGCGGCAGCTGCTGTGTGTGGTCTGTCGTCGCTACTTTCTCGAGACCCTCGGCACGCTCTTTCATGGCAAGCGCGCCTCTGTCGAGCCTCATCGTGCGTGTCATCGCGTGCCTGGCCGAAGGCTTGGGCATCCGGGGCACGGCGCGGGTGTTCGAGGTCGACCCCAATACGGTGCTGCAGTGGCTGGTCGAAGCGGCGGAGCAGCTGCAGGCCTTCTCCCAGCACGTCCTGCACGACGTACGGGTCCGGCAGGTGCAACTCGACGAACTCTTTGCCCTGCTCAGCGCGGTCAAGGACGGCAAGGTCAGCGAGGCTGAGGCCATCGAGCGCCTGGAGCGTTCGCCCCAGTGGGTGTGGGTGGCGATGGACCCGGAGAGTAAACTGCTGCTGGCGATCGACGTCGGGAATCGCACGCTGGCGATGGCCCAACGCGTGGTCCACCACGTGGCGCAGGTGTTGGCCCCGGACTGCGCTCCGCTGTTTCTCACCGATGGCTTTCAGGGAGTATCTGACGGCCTTGCTGACCCACTATGGGCACTGGGTGCAGCCGCCGCGCCGCCAGGCCACAGGCCCTACGCCCAAGCCGCGCTGGATGCCGCTGCCGCAGCTGCTCTATGCGCAGGTGGTCAAGACCGTGCGGCGCCGGCGCCTGGTCGACGTGCAGCACCGCGTGGTGTTCGGCACGCTGGAAGCCGTCAATCATGTGCTGGCCCCACTGGGTTGGCAGATCAACACGGCCTTCGTGGAGCGGATCAACCTCACCATCCGTCAGCATGTGGCCGCGGTCGGGCGACGGGTCAGCACGCCGGGGAAGGCGCGAAGACGCAGTTGCAGCAGGTGGCAGCCGTTCCACCGCTCCGACACACCGCTGCTCTGCCGCATGCGAGGCCTACGCCGGCCTAGGCCCCAGCCCGAGCCGGACCCACGGCAGCGGCGCCGCCATCGTCTGAGGCGCCTGCGACGCATCGCCAGGCTGCAGCGGCGCGGGCTCACCGACCATGTTCCGATCGCGGCGCGAGGTGCCGTTTCTTTTCTGCGTGGTCCCGCCGCGGCCGCAGCCAGCAGGGGTGCGAGCACGCCGCGGTGGTGGGGAACGGCAGAGCGAGAGGTGCCTACAGGCGACGGCGTTCGCATCGGCTGGCGTCGAGGGCGTCATCTCAGCGCAAACGTCACGTTCATTTTGTCTGGGTTAGCCGTGACTCGGTTTGGCTTGCGCCCAAGCCACAAAACCGAAGCCGAGAATCTATCAGACGATTTCAGCGTGACGGTGTACTAGGGATGGCGAGGGCCACCGGGAAGCCCCGAGGCCTCCTTGTCTAGGTCTCTTATTGCTCTAGCATCAGTCGCCCAGCAGGCCTCTTCGTGGCTTAGCCGCAGGCTCCAGGGACAACGACCACTGGGGCAAGAAATGCATCCTCGACGGCACGTAGACACCACCGACGGGTGGCGTCATCTTCCCAGTCTGGGATATCGACGGACGCCAGCGTTGCGGCGAGCCGCTACGCCCCGCGTTGCCAGCGCCGCCAGGCCGTAGGCGAGCAAGGCCGGCGGCTTCGCTCTCGCAGGCCGCGGGGGCCCTCCTGGAGCCTTCCTCATCGACTTTCACCCGCTTGGCGCGGGGAGAGCAGCGTAGCGTGGCGCGGCTATCGCCCTGCACCGCACAATACCCACCAGCCGCTGAAAGTGATACGCGCTGTCATCGCTTGGCCGCCTGCCCGGCGGTGATATGGACGATACCGGTCATGTTCGACACGACAAGGTTAGGGCTTCGCCACTGCTCTCGGTCATGGAACGCTGTGGCGTGAAGATAATATTTTGCTGCCAATCAGGCTCCTCGACACTGAACTCCACCGGCACGCCGTTGACCGGCTGCCCCGCACTGTCTCGCACCTCGGCCACAATCACGAACTTCTATTTTGTGTGCCAGTCGCGAGGAGCCTTCCAGCACCAGGCGGGACACACTACCCGCCATGGCAGGCTGGCGCAACGCTCGGAGCCTCCGAGAGTACCGCCATGGTGACATCGGTGATCCAGGTAATGTCCACCCGATCGCCCACTTTCGACCTGATCGAACACCTTCGGATCGATGACATGGCGGCTGTATTTCCATTCGTTCGGCTCCGACGGATAGGTGATCGACGACTTGGTCTTGTCGATGGCGGCAATGGCACGCCGTCGCGGTCCTCTCCACCGATATCATGCCCCCGTGCCGCTCCCTCGCCCCGGTTTTGCCCCCTTAGTGGTATCGACCGCTGGCTCGCCCGGCGGCTTCAGTCGCACCGTGACGTTGTTGTGCATACGTCGCCTCTGACCTTGTCCCCGACCTGACCTCGCCGAACCGCTATGCGCGGCCTCGGGCATCGACCGTCACAAACTCATCGAGTGGGCGTCCTGATAGTCACGACGCGCTTGGCAGTCGATCGATCGTCTCCACGGTGCCCGCAATGGTGACAGTACGTGTCGGGAGTGTTCTTTGACCTGCGCCCAACTCGCCATGGCAAGAGCCAGGACGAATCCGGACGCGCTCAGCATCATGATTCCGCGCTTCATAGAGGGTTCTCCTTGTGGTTGTACAATGGGGGTGGTTGCAGTGTTCCTCATCCACACTCCTCTCTGAGTGTGGTTGCTCATGGTGTGTTCCTGACGGATTGTGTGATGCATGTGGTCCTTGGTCTCGCGACGTGGGCGAGCGGCAGCATCCGCCCCTGTTGTGAAAGCATTGATGCACGGTCACTCGTGCAGCCCTCCTCACAACATGCCTGGATATCGATGTCACCGACCGTGGCGGCCATAAACCCTCCGGACGCCACGGGCGCGTTACGTCTCGACCCACGGGACTTCCAAGGCGTGATTAGGCAGGCCATGCGCGCCGGTTGTATGATGCGTTGCCACCTGTTGGGAGAGGAGTGACAATGGCATCACCTGTTCATGCAAACCCCCAGGGCGTTCTTAATTTTGGGACCTCCACGGGTTACATTGCTGTTCCAGCTGAGACCGGACGACCATCATGGCGCACACCCCTACTCTCCAAATGTTCATGTCGTCATCCCCTAAGGCTTTCCCCCTTTCTTAATCCGGCCATTGCACAGCAGCATGCCTGCGCTGGTTATTGCGTGTATATATCGGTACTGAACTCATCTTGATACACGACCCCGCATCGGACAATGCGGCAAAGTACTGCAATCTTCATGACAGCGTTCCTCCACGCGCCTTAGCCTGTCACGGTCGGGTTCTGCGCAGCCCTCCAGGCGGCGAAACTTTCTGCTTCGACCCTCACTCTCGGCCCCCAGGTACCTGGCTCGTACTCATACACCGGGGTGCCTGCCTGCGACCGGATCGACGATGCGCCACGCCTCGTCCACTGTAGTCTGACGGGCAAACAGGGTGGCGGTCTCCCGCCATCGCGTCCCCAACACCCGTTCGTAGGTGATCCATCTCATCGGCGCGGGGGTGGCGACTTGCCAGCATCTCCACCGATTGGCCGACCATCTCCCTGAGACCATGAACTCGTCGTGCCGATGGCAATGCTCACCTCAGGACTGATCCGAAATCGAAAGTGGTTCGGTAAGTCAGAGCACTGTCACGTATCACCGTGGGAGGCTTACGGAACCGGCCTAAAACCTCGGTGCATCACGGGCAGGCACTTCCCGCGCGGATGAGAGGGACCCCTTGCCAACGCCAGGAATTGACCTCCACTTGCAGGGCAGCAAACGTCTCCACTTGCGAGTCCGGCGCCACGCCCTGCTCCTTGCGGTAGCCACCGAACTGCCGCGGTACCAGGTTCTGCGCCTCCAGTGGCGGGATGGCCTTCAGTACCTCTGACCTCTCTCATCGCGTATGAGGATATCGCTCATCCGTCTGATCGGAGTTCCATCGCCGAGTTGCACAGGACCTGGAAGAGATGATTCTGGATGACGTCGCGGATGGTACCCGTCTCATCATAGAAAGCCCCCGGCCCCGGACACCGAAGTCTTCCGCCATAGTGATCTGCACGCTCTCAATGGTAGGTGGTTCCAGAACAGCTCCATGAACGCATTCGCGAAGCGAAAATGAGCATGTTATGCACCGGCCGCTTCCCAAGGTAGTGATCGATGCGAAAGATCGCCGTCTCGTCGAAGGCTCCGGGGCGCAGGATCCGGTTGAGATCCCGCGCCGAGACGAGGTCATTTCCCGAAGAGCTTTTCGAGACGACCTGGCGCCCTTGGCGCAGCCCGACTGCACGAGCTGTTCCACGACCGCTCCGAACGAGCATGGGCGGGATGGCCAGATAGTGTGCCGACGCTCGGCCCTTGAGTTCTGGGCGCAGCGCCTGAAAAGTCGCCGGGTCGTTGTAGTCGCCGTCAACATGCGCAGCAGGCACGCACAGCTTGTCGAAAGCCGCAGGATCGACTCCGCCGTGTTGCTCAAGGCTGTCACGACTTTGGGCCCGGAGCTGGTCGAGGTTCCACCCGGCCTTGGCCACGCCGATAACCGGCACGCTGAGGTGGCCGCGTTTCAGCATCGCCTGCAGCGACGGGAAGATTTCTCTTGTAGGCCAGATCACCCGTGGCACCGAAGAACACTAGGGCATCCGCATGCGGAGCGTTCATTGTTTTCGCCTCATGTTTTCCGATTTTTCCAAGTGTCCGCCGCACTCGTAACGCCATCGCCGAGCAGGACCGCGAACCGCCGCGCCGCGCGCAGCGTATGTTGCGAGCCCTATGGGCGAGGCGCGTCCTGCTTTCAGGGCTCACACTGGCCTTCTCAGAGCGGCGCCTTATGGCGTATCACCACGCGCAGCTTTCAGCTTGGATTTCGAGATCGAACGTCTTCTGCGCCTCCCTGTCCCGGAAGCCGAAGTGGCCAGGGCGTCGATGTCGACGCCGGCCCTGCGTCGCGTGGGCGAGGTAGTGGGTTGAGTGGTTTGACCACATTCAGAGCGATTATCGCGCCGCACACTATACTGTCTTTGGCGGCGGTAAGCCTGGTCTCGCCGATATCTCCCATAACTGTGGCGCGGTCACATAGGTGGGATAGACGACCCGTTCGCAGAAGACCAGGAAGGCAGACACAGTGCAGTATTCTGGAAGTCAGCGACAAACGCGGCGGGGATCACTGCTTTGCGCGGCTGGCCCGGCCAGGCTGACACACCAGAAACATGACAGAGCAGAAAAAGCTGAGATGTGTGTTGCACTTTCAAAGTTAGTATCAGGAGCGGAGTTTACCGATATAGCGGCTGTGGAGAGCCACAACGCTTGGTCAACACGAACGCGAGCTGGGGCACAATCGGCGGTGGATGGAGCCAGGTGACCACACCCAGGCCATAAGCGAACGGTCGCGCGCCTGCGCCGCCCGGGTTCGTTGCGCGCGGGTAGGTAAAAAACGCTTTGGCTCCAGGACCAGCCGCCATCCCCAGGTGAAGTGTGTCTGCCTGCACCCGCCGCCCTCCTCATGGCGCCACCTCTGGAAACACTTGTCTGTTGACTGCCCTTTCTCTCGACGCTCCGCATCGACCAGTCCTCGCACCGGCTAGGCACTGCACACTGGTGTAAGATGCTAAATTCGCTATTAGACTTAGGCCTATACGCCTAGACCTCTTAGCTATTCAAGAAAGAAAGCTGTGGTAAGGGTTGCTTAAGGTGCTCTGTGGAAATTTATGCTGCATCATGGTCAGAGGCGGAAGCTGGTGGGCGCGCTGCCCGCTCGATCACGTGGCGATGGCCCTACCTCACGATGGGGGCTACAACTGAACGGGGCAAGGCCAT
>ERZ1370068.5063-contig-4101_pt1 | contig 28671 bp, 38 predicted proteins | sample MGYA00561227_ERZ1370068 | MGnify/ENA primary metagenome ERZ1370068 (study PRJEB38410, sample SAMEA6850437) | metagenome | study: Metagenomic assessment of the ecological functions of the soil: analysis of the soil microbiota associated with the...
GTCCACGTCAGCGCCGAGCCGGCGACGATGTGGGCCATCGTGACCCCTGATCATCGCCGTCGACAGCGCGCGCTCGGGCTGGCGAAACGCCTCGAGGTACCGCGCGGCGGTCGTGCTGCCCTCCTCGGCCAGGTGCCGCAGGCGCAGCCGGTTGGCGGCGATGAACGCCATCTCGGCCGCCGAGAAGAACATCGTCAGCACGAGACACAGCCCGGTGAGCCAGAGGAGACTCACGCGGCGGCCTCCTTCGGCGCGGGCTTCTTGAGCGAGACGAGCACCTCGAGAATTCGCGTGCGCTCTACCTTCTTCGACCGTCAGCCAGGCCTCCGGCGTCTCGGTGCGCTTCGGACCGCCGCGGCACGCGCCCGAAGAGGTCGAGCACCCACCCGCCGACCGTGTCGTAGCCCTCGTTGGAGATCCTCAGCCCGGTGACGGCGTTGAGGTCCTCGATCGCTAGCTTGCCGGCGACGCGGAACGTCTTCGCGTCCACCCGCTGGATCAGCCGCTCGGGCTTCCGTACTCGTCGGAGATCTCGCCCACGAGCTCCTCCAGCAGGTCCTCGAGGGTCACGAGCCGGCGGTGCCGCCGTACTCGTCGACGACGATCGCCATGTGCAGCCGCTTGGCCTGAACTCCTGGAGCAGCGTGTCCGCGCGCTTGATTCCGGCACGAAGTACGGCGGGTGCAGGTGGGCGCGGAGATCGAAACCGGCCGGCAGGCCGTCCATGTGGGGCAGCAAGTCCTTGGTGTAGAGGATGCCCACGATGACGTCGATCGAGCCTTCGTAGACCGGCACCCGCGAATGCAGGTGCTCGCGGAGCGCCGGCAGGATCTGCCCCGCCGGCGTGCCGACATCGAGGCAAATCATGTCTGGACGCGGCACCATGACCGATCGGACGAAGGTGTCTTCGAGCTCGAACACCTTGTGGATCATCTCGCGCTCTGCGCGCTCGACGACGCCCTCGCTCGCGCCGACATCGACCAGCGTCCGCAGCTCCTCCTCGCTGAGCGTCGCCTGCTCCGCCTGTCGCCCGAGGAGCCCCACGGTCAGCGCCGTCAGTCCCGCGAGGGCGGCCCGCACGGGCGCCAGGACCACGCCGAGCCACGCCACCGGCCGGCCGGCGAAGGCCAGAAACCGGTCCGGGTGACTTGACCGCGAGCGTCATGGGCAGCACTTCGCCGAAGGTCGTGAGCACGAAGATCAGCACGACTCATCTTCGACGAACACGCCCCAGCTCGGACCGAAGAGACTGTCGGCGATGGTCGCCGCGATCGCGGCCGCGCCGATGTTGATCACGGTGATGCCGACCAGCAGCGTGACGAGCAGCTCGTGCGGCGCTCGATGAGCGGCTTCGGCGCGCCATCGGTGTCGTCCGTGTCGGCGACGTGTCTGGAGCCGCGCCCGGCCGAGGGGAGAAGTACGGCGGCCTCGGCGCCGGTGAGGATCGCGGAACAGACGATGAGCACGGCCGAGCACGAAAACCGGAGGCCGAGATGCTCAGGCACGTCCGCGCCCCGTCACGAAGCGCTTCGAACCCCGCGCGGACGGCGACTGCGCGCCCGCCGGCGTCCAGGTAACGGATCCCGTCGCCGGCGGCCGTCATCTCGCCCACGGCGCTGAGCCGGCGCCCGTCGCAGCCGCGAGACCCGAGGCCAGCCGCTCGAAGGCCCCGGGCGCGCACGTGAGCAGGAGCTCGTAGTCCTGCCGCCGCCGGTGGCCCAGGCGAGGGCGTCCCGGTCGAGCGCCTTGGCGATCGCGTGCACCGTGGGCTCACCGGGATCCGTGCGAGCTCCACGCGCGCGCCGACGGCGCTCTCTTCGCACAGGTGCCCGAGGTCGGTCGCCAGGCCGTCGGAGAGATCGATCATCGACGTGACCCCTCCCGGCGGCCGCGAGCCACTGTCCCTCCCTGGTTCGCGGCCGGGGCCGCAGGTGCGCGGCCGTCACGTCCACCCGGGTCGCATCGGCCACGTCAGGGGAGCGGGAGCGGCTTCCAGGAGCGCGAGTCCGGCCGCCGAGCGGCCCACCGAGCCCTGTGACGGCGATGACGTCTCCCGCGTTCGCCGTGGACCTCATGATCGGCTTTCCGGCCGCGTCGCCGAGCAGCGTGATGTTGACGATCCAGCCTCCTGGCGATGCGGCAGTGTCCCGCCGACCACCACGACGTCGTGCTCCCCGGCGAGGGTCTGGACTCCCGCGTAGAAGGCCTCACCCTCGTCGATACCGACCCCCTCCGGACAGGCAAGCGCGATCAACGCCCATCGAGGCCTGCCGCCCATCGCCGCGACGTCCGAGACGTTCACGGCGAGCGACTTCCAGCCGATGTCCTCGGGCGTGGCCCAGCGCCGGCGGAAGTGCACGTCCTCGATGAGCAGGTCGGTCGTCGCCAGGAGCACCCGGCCGGCGTCGGGCTCGACGGACCGCGCAATCGTCGCCGATGCCCACCCGGATCCCCTGGCGCCCTCCGGACCGCCCGCCGGATGATCTCGATCAGGCGCCGCTCGGTCGCAGGTGGGGCGCTCATCCGGCGCCGGAGCGGACGCTTCTCGAGAACACGTCGCGCGTCGTCCTGAGTCGTGAGCGCAGGAGCGTCGTCACGACTCGGGAGAGAAGGGATGCCTGTGCCTGAGGTGCTGATGCGATCCCCGCCCGTGGGCGGTTCTTAGGCGAGCGCGTCCAGCTTTGCTTGAAGCTTCGCCCGGGGCACCGCGCCGATCACCTGGTCGGCGACCTTGCCCCCTTCACGAGCAGGATCGTCGGAATCGAACGAATCCCGTAGCGTGCGGCAAGACCGGGGTTCTCGTCCACGTTGACCTTGGCGAGCGTCACCTTGCCGGCCGACTCCTTGGCGATATCCTCGAGCACGGGCGCGATGGCGCGACAGGGGCCGCACCACTCGGCCCAGAAGTCCACCATCATGACTCCGGTATCACGACTGAGCGCCTCGTCGAAGTTTCCCTCGGTCAAGTGGACCGTCCCGGTGTTCGCCATCTGGTTCTCCTCAGTAAAAAGTCAACGACTACGCTAACATGGGCGTCCATCCGGCGCAAGGAAAGGCATCCGAAAACTCCACACATAGCTTGTCAGTTTGACATCTTGATCGATGCTAGAGTCGATGAATAGTCATGGAAGTCGCAAAAGATCCTCGTAGTCGACGACGAGCCCTCGATCCTCAAGCCTGCTGAAGGAAGCCCTGACCCAGTGGGGCTACCACCGTAGCTTGCGTCGGCACCGGGAGCGAGGCCTTCGAAGCGATCCGGACCGAGCTCTTCGACGCGGCGATCACCGATATTCGCATGCCCGAGATGAGCGGGCTTCGATCTTCTTCGAGAGATCAAGCGCCACGACGAGTCCATCGAGGTCGTCGTGATGACGGGGTATCCCCACGATCGCCTCCGCCGTCGAGGCCCCCAAGGAAGGCGCCTACGACTACCTCTCCAAGCCGCTGATCCTGGACGAGCTGCGCCATCTCATGGCGCGGGTCACCGAGCGGCGTTTCCTCAAGGGCGAGGTCCAGTCGCTCCGCGCGCGCCTGGGCGAGGAGCTCACCGTCAACGAGCTGGTGGGTACTCCGCAGCCGATGCAGCGCGTGAAGGAGATCATCGGCAAGGTGGCCACGACGGACTCGCCGGTGCTCATCGAGGGAGAGAGCGGCACGGGGAAGGAGCTGGTTGCGGCGGCGATCCACCGGCTCTCGAATCGGAACAAGGGCCCCTTCATTCCGGTGAACTGCAGCGCGATTCCAGAGGACCTGCTCGAGTCCGAGTTCTTCGGCCACGTGCGCGGCGCCTTCTCGGGCGCGGTGTCGGACGCGCTCGGCCTTTCCGCGGCGCCAACGACGGCACGATCTTCCTGGACGATCGCGGAGCTGTCGCCGGGCCTGCAGGTGAAGCTCCTGCGCGTCCTGCAGGAGATGCAGGTCCGGCCGGTCGGCTCCACGAAGGCGCATCCCGTCGACGTGCGCGTCATCGCCGCCACGAATCGCGATCTCGACCGCTCGATCGCCGACGGGCGCTTCCGCCAGGATCTCTACTATCGGTTGAACGTGGTCCGCGTGAGCCTGCCGCAGCTGCGCACCCGCCGAGAGGACATTCCGGCGCTGGTGAACCACTTCCTTCGGCGCTACAACCGGCGATTCCGGCGCGACGTGAAGGGATCACTCCCGACGCCCTCGCCACGCTCAGCGGGTACGACTTCCCCGGCAATGTGCGCGAGCTCGAGAACGTCATCGAGCGGGCCTTCGCGATGGGGGCGCGCGAGCAGATTACCCTGGCTGATCTGCCCCCTCGGCACCGGCTCGGCGTCGACCGTCGCCGCTCCCCAGAGCGGGACGGTGCCCCGCCTCGCCGACGTGGAGAAGGACCTCATCCTGCGCGCCCTCGCCTTTACAAGGACGACAAGGAGGCGGCAGCCAGTGCTCTGGGGATCTCTCGCCGCACGATCTACCGTCGACTGAAGGAGTACGGGATGCTCTAAATAGCACACCTGTTTGCCGAACTGACACCTCCCCTACCCCTCTTCCAAGAAAGCCCCTGATCTTAAAGCGTCTTCAGGTTGGCACCCGGGTGCAGACCCACCGGGCCATGCAAGCGACGCAAGTGACCGTTCCCCTCGAAACAGAGTCCAGAACACTCCAGATCGGCATCGGATTCGCCTCGCACCAGGATGCGATCTGGGCCGCCGTGCGCGCGACTGCCATGGCGCGTTCAGGGCTCCACGGGACCTCACCCGACCTCGTACTCCTGGTCACAGCGGGCGTACCGGCCCAGGACGTGGTGCCGATGATTCGGGGCGTTCTCGGTCCGGTCGGCGTCGCCGGTGGGGCCACCTCGGCGATCCTCACCCACAACGGAGCGGTGACGGCCGGTGCTCCGTGGTTTGCCTCACCAACGGTGAGGGGGCCGTGAGCGGGGTCGCCGCCGCAGGGGGCCGCGATCTGACCGAGGCTGGGCAGGGCGCGGCCCGGCTTATCCTGGCGGGCTGGCCGTTCAGAATGCGCCTATCCGCGGGGCCTCGGTCTCGCGCGTTCGTGTGAGCCCGGCTTTGGGGCCCCGGCAGAGGCCTTCCTGCAGCCGTGGCGGGTCCTGATGGGCCCCAAGATGCGAACGGTCTGCAGCGTGCTGTCGTCGCCGGTCGTCTACGGCGCCTCGTCCACGGAGCCGCTCGCCAGCGCCGCGTGCCTGGAGGCGGCCTACGCGACCGGGCTCGGGTACGCCGAGGGCTTCGAGGCCCACGCCGCTCCGGACCCCGAGATCCTCATCCAGGGGTCGGTCGAGGCGACGAGAACGGCCCTGAAGCGGCTCGAGGGTGACGGGGCGCGGCTGGTCCTGGTGATCGAGTCGAGCGCACGGCACCGTGCGCTGGGACGTGCCGCCGCCGAAGAGTGGGCCGCGATCAAGAGCGAGATCGACTCTCGCACGCCCTGCGTCGGCTGGCTCTGCGACCACGTGGCGGGGTACGGGCGGGGTGTTCGGCCTGTCGACGCGTACGGCTCGCTCGTCGTGGTGGTTCTCGGCGACGCGCCTCGTCGCTGAGCGCGCCTAGCCTCGGCAGATCTTCCTGACGTCGTCCCACTCCCGGTTCAGCTGCAGCGGCCGGGATTGGTGCGGAATCGACGCCACGCTTCTTGAGGTTGTCGACCCGATCCACGGCGAGCGGGTGCGAGGTCAGGTAGCGGGTCGCGGACGGCAGGTTACCCTCGGCCGCGCGCAGCTTCGAAGAAATCGATCATTCCGCCGGATCGACGTCCGCCGCCAGGAGCATCCGGACGCCTTCGCTGTCCGCCTCGCTCTCGAGACCGCGGCTGTAGCTCAAGGTGCCCAGCACGCGTGCGCTCTCGATCCCGTAGGCCATCACGCCGGTGAGATCTCCCGACACGGCCACGAGCATGAGGCCGGTCGAGGCGTGCTGCAGGAGAAGCCGCGTCGCATGGCGCTTGAGCACGTGCTGGATCTCGTGCGCGAGCACGCCGGCCAGCTCCTCCGGGGTCTTCGATCGCTCGACGAGCCCGCGCAGCAGGACGATCTGACCCCGGGAACGCGAACGCGTTCACCGTTGAGTCGTTGACGACGGTCACCTTGAACGTGTAGGGACGCCCTTCACCGGCTCCAGCAGCCGGTTGACGATCGCCATGATCGCCGCTTCGCGCTCGGTGTCCACACAGCGCCGGAGCGACCCGGTGATCTCCTGCACGGCCGCGTTGCCGAGCCGCTCCTCCCACGACACGGGTACGCGAGCGGCCAGGGACCCCGCGGCCGCGGGGATGCCCCACATGTACAGTACGGCCCCCGCGCCGATGGACACCAGCGCGGCGCCGATCGTGAGGAGAATCCGCTTGCGCGCCGCTTGCGCGGGTCGGAAAGCGCCGCCCGAAGGTCGGCGCCGTCTCGTGCAGCGCGGTCAGGAACCCGGGGTCGTCGACCAGGAGGATCTCCGGGAACTCATGGCCTCGCTCCAGGCAGAACCTGCTCCCCGGCGTAGGAACCCTGGGTCTGGCGAACCTCCCGGAGCGGCCACCAGAAACGCGCGCCGTCGTCGAGCGAGACCTCGAGCCCGGTCTGGGCCATGCGGATCGACGCCGGCCGGCGCGCCGCGCTGCGACCGTCGAGGTAGTTGCCCCGGAACGCGCCCCGCCATGCCCGGAGCTACACGCCGAAGTCGACGTCGGTCCCGAGGATGCTCGAGAGCGCGTCTCCGGTGGCCGTGGCGAGCTGCGGCTCCTGGACGATCCCTGTCCAGATCGAGCGGACCGTCGATCGCGAGGTACGCGAACGCGAACCGCGTGCTGCGCACGAGCACCCAGGGCCAGGCCAGGCCCAGCGTGAGCACGAGGATGAGCCAGTTGGCGACCGTGAAGTTCATGAGCTGGCGGCCCGTGAGCGAGCAGCGGAAGCGCGCGGTCTCGAAGAAGGTGTGCTCCCAGAAGTAGCGGGTCTTCTCTCGCCGAGAACCAGAACCAGTAGAGCCCGAGCGTCGGCAGGAGCAGCAGCAAGGTCACGACATACGAGCCGAAGAGATCGCGCCCGCGCCCGTCGAACCGGAACGGGCGGCGGCCGAAGTGCGCGTGCGAGATCATGAAGTGGCTGCTGGCGCACCTGGAAGAAGGGTAGTAGAGCCCGAGCGTCATCGAGCTCAGGAGCGAGCCCCGCGTGAAGAGCTTGATGAAGTCCTGGCTCGACCCCGGAACGAGAAGCGGATGCCTCGCCACGAGGTGCGGCTCAGCCGATAGCGCCGCGCGCCGACCATGGCCAATGGAATGAAGATGAAGACCAGGATCGATGTGAGGGATCGAATCACGACGTGGATCGTCCGGTCCCCGGCCAGCTCGTCGACCGTCTGCAGCACCGTGAGCGGAATACCGAAGAAGAGGCCGGCCTTGAAGAAGCCGTTGAGCAGCTCCTTGCCGGTACCGTGATAGGCGAAGCGATCGCCCCCGAAGCCGGTCTGGCTCATCATGAAGCGGCGCACCTTCACCCGGCCCCAGAAGCGATAGAAGCCGAGGGTGACGATGGTCAGGAGCACGTTCACGACGTAGATGCCGAACAGCGTCCCTCCGGTGCCGTGAAAGCTGAGCTTCCGTCGGGTCGACAGCGAGAGAGCACGCGCCGCGGGCGCGGCGGCCACCATCACGGAGCCGTTGGTGTCCGGTCGCTGCGGCGCGGGTGACGCCGCGACCGCGGCGGCCCGTGGCGGCGCCTGGGGAGCGACCGCCTCGCGCCACCGGCGAGGGGCTCGGCGGCGGCTGCGTCGGTGGGCGCCGCATCTTCTCGAGGGCGGCGGCGTACACCGAGGCAACGACGCCGCACTGGGCGCACTTGTCGTTCGTGACGCTGGGGCTCCGCAGCGAGGACAGGTGGCGGCCATCACCGCACCGCCTGCGGCGCCGGCTGCGCCGCTCGCGCCCATCGCTCGACCGGAACGGCGCGGACCAGCTCGGCCGCCGTCTGCTCGACGGCGCGGCCCACCGCGCTGGCCATCGCCTTGTGCATCGCGACGTTGTACCAGCGCCCCGCGTCGGAGGACGAGAAGACCACGTACGCCGTCAGCCTCGTCGTCCGTGAGATCGCGGTATGCGTATAGCGTCGCCGTGTGGTGCATGGCGCTGAGGGGTCCACGGACGCGCGCCCGGATTTCCGCGACCTGCTCTTCGATCTGACCCGGCCGGAGCCGCCGCTCAGGCGGCCCGGCCGCCGAGACGGCCTTCGCGACTCCGCGCGAGAGCGTCGCGTAGAGATCGGCCGAGCTGTCGGAGGACTCCATCACCCAGTCCAGGCGCCAGATCAGCTCGATGCGGCGGTCGGACGGCCGGTTCGCCTTGAGCTCGGCGGCGTAGTCCGCGACCTTCTGCTCGAAGCTGGGGTCCGACGTGGTCACTTCGAGCACGGTGATCCGGCGACCCAGCGGCGAGCGGAGCCAGGCGGCGGTCGCTTCGAGATTCGTGCGATCGACCTGGGGGATGAACGCCTCGCGCAGGAGCCCGTAGACCGCCTCGTGGCGGAGCGATTTCGAGAGCACGCGATCGATCGAGGCCTCGTCTTTGGCGCTCATGACACCGGGGCCCGGGCGCAGCTCCTTCGCGAGCCCGCGTACGAGCCCGACGAGCTGGGCGCGAACGCCGGAGAGCCTCGAGCAGGTCGTCGACCCGGGTCGGGCCCGATCGAGGGATCACGGCCGGCGGCAGGTACTTCTTGAAGTCTTGCTCTTGCGGCGGCGGCACCGGCCTGGCGGTCGAGGTTCTTGAGATCGAGCGGCACGGCCACCGCCGGCGCCGTCGCCTGCGACTCCGCGGGCTGCGGCGGCCGATCGGGTAGGTGACGTTGCCCTTCTCGTCGACCCACTTGTACGATCCCGCGCTGATCGTTCCCGGAGCGAGGGCCACCACCACGCCCAGCAGCAGAAGACAGCTCTTCAATCGGCTAGTCATAGTTCCATCCAATGATGACGTTCGGGTCGGGCGCCGGCGGCAGCGCCGCGCCCGGTCCCCATCGATCGAACTTCGAGAGAAAGTCGCGCACGTCGACAATCTGGGTCTTGAGATTGAGGATGGCGACGGCCGCGCTTGCTTCCTTCAAGAAATCGTCGTACTTGCCCTCGGCGTAGAGGACGCGCGCGAGCGCCAGCCGGCCGCCCGCGTCGTCGCCGAAGAGCTCGACCGTCTTGCGCAGATGCATCTCCGCCTCGGGATACCGTTCCATCTCGGAGAGGAGCTTTCCGAGGTTCCGGTGGGTCCGCCACGAGTCGGCGTCGGCCTTGAGACCCTTCTGGAGCCACGCGAGCGCCGCCTCGCGGTCGCCCAGATCGGCGGCCATCGTCGCGCGGTAGTTGTAGGGACGCGCGAACCCGGGCGCCAGGCGGATGCACTCGTCGAAGAGGCGGGTCGCGCCCTCGATGTCGCCGTCGCGGAGATAACGCTGGCGGGCGATCAGGAAGAGCTGCTCGGCCCGCTTGGGGACGTCGCGATTGCCGCCGAGGCGAATGCGGACGTAGCGGGCGCCGGACTCCTTGTTGGTGGCCGAGCCGGTGACGCGCGCGCCCTCGATGACCATGGAGCCGGCCCAGGCGCACGTAGCTCCTCGTCCGACAGCCACTGGCCGTACCACCAGATGCAGTCCGCCGCATCGGGCTGTCCGAGCGTGGCGAGCCGGAAGGCTTTGAAGAGCTCCTCGCGGCTGCGGTTGGCGGCGCTGGACAGGGTGCGCGCCTGCCCGCAGTAGTCCTGGCCGGGCTGCACGATCGCGTAGGCCTGCGCCATGCGCCGGGCCTGCTGGAGGTCGCCCTTTCCATCAGGATGTCGAGCTTGGTCTGCACGATGTGCTCGAGCGACGGATGGTCGCGCAGGAGCCGGCCTGGAATCGCGTGGGCGCGTACTGGAAGAGCCAGCGCACCTGTTGCGGATGCAGGGCCAGCAAGCGGTCGAGCTGGGCCAGGGCGCGATCGTACTCGCCCACCCGCAGCGCGAGCGACGCCGCGCGATAGACGATCCCCGGGTCGTCGGGCGTCAGCGCCCCGACGCGGTCGTAGAAGGTTCGCGCCTCGTCGAACTCACCCATGAACTCAGCGCGATGCTGGCGCGGGTGCTCAAGGCCCGCACCGACGTCGGCGAGGCGTCGGCGGCCCGCCGGGCCACCGCCAGTGCCTCGGTGTAGCGACCGGCCTTTGAACGCAGCCACGGCGCGATCGACATCGCTCAGGGAGGCGCGGGCGTCCGGCTCTCCTGGCGCGATTGCGGCGTGAGCCGCGCAGAGCGTCAGGAGGAGCGCTGCCGCGAGAGCCTTCAAGGCGTTGGTCATCATCGGGTGCTGTACGGTGTCGGACCCTGCCGGGCGTCGCGCCCGAATTGGGCATTGAGATAGCGCTGCTCCTGCTCGAGGCTCGGATCGAGGCTCACCGCGACTTGAAGCTCGCGAATGCCTTCCATCCGCCGCCCCACTTCGACGAAGACCCGGCCGAGGTTCGCGTGGGCTTCGGCATACGCCGGATCCATCGCGATGGACCGGCTGTAGGAGGCGGCGGCCTGGTCGTATCGCTTGAGCTTGTGCGCCGCGCGACCCTGGTTGTGCACGGCGCGCAGGTGGCTCGGATTGACCTCGACGGCCTTCGTGAACCACGCCAGCGCCTGCTCGTCGTCGCTCTGGTTCATGTAGAGCAGGCCGATGTTGTTGTAGGGCCACGAGAACGCCGGATCGGCGGCGATCGCCTTCTGGAAGGCCTCGAGGGCCTCCGCCGGTCGCTTCAGCCGGTGCTGGAGGCGATAGCCCGTCACGTTGAGCGACTCGGCCATCTTCGCCACCTGATGGTCCGGCAGGCGATAGCGCAGCATCCATTCACGCGCGTGGCGAGCCTCGGGGCTCGACGCCTTCTCGGCCTGGGTCAACAGGATCATTCGCCCGATATTCGCGAGCCCGTCGTCGGTCGCCTGCGTGCCGAGATCCACGTTGCAGGCAGCGCGCTCGGGCTGAAGCAGCATGGCGAGGAGCCCTGCCGTCTCGTGCCCCACCGGGAGATCGCGCGCGCGGCAGTAGTCGGCACCGTCGCGGAGCCAGTTGCGCTTGTGCGCGAAGGAAAGGGCCCTCTCACGCTGCGTCGCCTCGACCAGGATGAGGAAGACCTTTTCGGGGACTCGCTCGCCTGAGGCGGTGAAGGCGGCGTTTCCGTACTTGCTGGCGGCCGGCGCGCAGTGCGTCCACATCATCCAGACGGCCGGCCAGACCGCCCCCGTACATATGCCGAACGTGGCCGTGCCGACCTTGAGCCCGGCCCACGCATGCTGGCGCCACGGGCCGTACGCGCCTTCGAGCGCCTGATCGCCAGGTCCACGTTTCCCATCCGGTCGGCCATGCGGCCCACGCGAACCCAGGTCTCCGGTGAAGGGGACCGCCGAGCCGCCGCCTGGTAGGCGCTCAGCGCCTGCTCGAACTCGCCGAGGATCTCCGCGACTTCCCCGAGCGCCACCTGCGCTTCCGTCGAATCCGGCGCGAGCCTGGTCGCGTCGCGGAAGTGCGCCAGCGCCTCACGGTAGGCGCTCTCCTGAAGGAGTGCCGTCCCGCGCTGAGCGCCGCCCGCGCTTCGGGCCGACATGCCGCAGCCGGTGAGCAGGACGACGAGCCCGAGGGCGCCGATCGAGCGCGCCTGAGGACGAGCACTTCTCATCATCCAGATTTAGCGTGCGCGCAAAGGCGCGACAAACAATGATTCGGGTGGCACCCCGAGGGGAGATTCGCTCGATGGACACTAGCGATTGGGGCAATATTGGGCGAATATGACGACGAGCCATGCTCGGCTGGCGCACTCGGATCGGCGTGCTCGTACCGCCCGGCAACCCCACGGTGGAGCCCGAGCTCTACCGGCATGACGCCCCGGGGTGTGTCGGTTCACTTCGCGCGCCTCGATTCGACCGAGTCGGCCAGCGCGCCCGGGGCTCCGGGGAATGGAGGACCGGACGCGCGCCTACGTCGAGTCTCTGCCCGGTCCGGCGCGCACGCTGGCGGCAGTGAACCCGGCCGTCGTCGTCCTCGCGCTTCACCGCTGCGAGCTACGCCAACGGCTTCAAGAACGAAGAGACCCTCTCCGGATCGGATCGCTGCCCTCACGGGCACGCGCGCCCTCACCGCGGCCCAGGCGATCCTGGCCGCGCCTCAGTCGCTTCCGCGTCAGGAAGCTCCGCCCTCGGGACGCCCCATCCGGAGTCGATCAGCGCCCTGGGGAAGGCGTACTGGGAGGCGGCTGGGTCTCGAGATCGTCGGCTATCGGCGGCTGGCCGGCGTCGAGAACATCTACGACGAGAGCGAGGAGCGCGCCTACCGGCTCGCGCGCGCGAGGCCGACGCGCCGGGCGCCGACGCCGTGCTGCTGAGCGGCACCGGCTTGCCGACGATCGGCGTGCTCGAGGTGCTCGAGCGAGACCTGGGCAAGCCGGTCATCTCGTCGAACCAGGCCTCGCTCTGGCGCGCCCTCGACCTGGCCGGGGTCCGCGAGTCGATCAGCGGGTACGGCCTGCCCCTGAGCGGCGCCTCAGCTGTAGCGCAGGCTGCGATCGAAGGCCGCGAAGATCTCCTCGTCTTCTTTGGACGGAACGATGATCGAGATGTGCACGTCGACCCACTTCCCGCGAAAGGCGAAGTAGTAGTGGACGTGTCTCTGCCGGATGGGCTGCCCCTGAACTCGGTGACAGGCGCGGGCTTGAAACACGGGTCCGTCCATATACTTCTTGTAGCTGATGACTACTGGCCGGCGATGAGCCGAGAATCGAGGTGGTTCCGTCTATCCCCGTTCCTCGTATGCCTGAATGGGCGACATACAGGTTCGGATTCCGGTCAGCGCGGCAACCGGATCTCGGGGCTTCGGGCGCTGATACGCCGCGGTTACGGGCAGTGTTCCTCTTGTCACGCTTGTTTTGGGCCCCGGCCGGGAAGTTCCTGGACGTGGTGGCCTTTGGAGCCGTGGAATACTCTGGATCGGGGCGTTCGATTTCCGCCTTAGTGATTGCATTTCTCGGTCTTAGCTGTGTAGGTGCTCGCGCCACGCTGGTTGGGCGGCCTTGACTGGAGAGGAGCGTCCCGTAAACCGAACCCGGCTGAACGCTCATGGCTCTCGTCGCGCAGTGAGTATTCCGGCGCTCTTCGCTCAAGCGCTCTACATCACATTTACCTCTTCTTTGGCGTCTAGGTGCCGCAGGGTGCATCGTGGCTCCACTCGTGCGGGCGGCGAGCCGGTCGGCAACCCGTGCTTGGTCACGATCGCGTTTTCGCCAAGCCTTCCGCACACGATCTTCCTCGATTGACCTGAGATAAAGTTGACGCGATTCAAACACAGTCAGCACGACACGCAGCTTCCGTAACGCCGTGGATCAAGAAAACTGCACACCCGGCGTCCGTCCCGCGACGCGCCTGTGTCACGGCGTGTCACGCATGCATGGACGGATAAAGAGACTCGAGCATTTCTCCTTCCGCCCGCCGTTTTTCCGAGACGATTACGCGCCAATTGCTTCACAGCGCTCCAGCTCCCGAGTACCGGCGCTACGAGTTTTCGAGGTGTTCCACGGTCGATCACGCGCTGCGGATCCCGAGTTTTTGCGCAAGCGAACGTACGCTTCTGGCAACATGCGAAGAGCAACCTTCTTGGCTTCACGGCAGTCAGAGCAGATGCTCGGGCTGACCGCGCTCCCTGTCCTGGTCCCCGTACACCATCGCCAGCAGCGAGCGGTCGGCGGCGCGGCGGTCGCTGCGCCCGCCGCCGGGGGGCCCTCCGCCTCAGCCTCGGGGCGCCCCGGAATCACCGTTGCGCGACCGCCACGCTGCGTAGGCAAGGCGCGAGCACGCCGTGAAAGCGCAGCGTGCGAAAAACACGAGGGCGGAATCAGGGAGCGTCAGCTTCCCGATGAGCCCCAGCGGATCAGAGACACCACTGGCGCGCGAGGCCGCCCCCGGCCTCATTCAGGCATGCGCGCGGCGGCGCCAGCTGATCGCCGAGCGGTGCCTCATGGCGAGGGGCTACGTCCGGCGCTGATCGGCCGGCGTCGCGCGCGCCCGGATTCACTTCCGGCTGAACCTGAGCAACTCGCGCGACGAGCGCCCGCCGGTCTTCAGCGGATACTCGTCCTTCACCATGAGATGCACGAACGGTGAGTACCAGAGCGTGAGCACCCAGGCGTTGGTCAGCGCATTGGCGCAGACGATGCGGATCGCGGCGAACGTGCCGGCAGGGACGGTGACGGTTTCCCGTCCCTCGGCCGCACACCGTCGCTCGACGCTCTCGGTTTCCTGCTCGAGCGGCCTTCTCTCGACATACTTCATGCTCCAGGATTGGCCGACGCGCAGCGGGAAGGCGACGACTCGCCAGGTGGACGGAGAGATCTCGCGCGAGATCTTGCCGTCCAGCGTCTCCCGGGTGAAGCCGAGATCGTCCACGCGATAGAAGATTTCACGAGGGCCGGCCGTCACGACGTAATGCGGCACGCCCGCGAGATTCTCCTTGCGATCCACACGCCACGCAAACGTTCCAGCTCCCGACGCGCCGTCGTAGCGATACGCCCATTCGTCCCCGACCTTCCACGCCGGCTGGGCGACGGGCTCGGTGAAGTCCCCGATCGGAACGGGCTGCTTCAGAGCGCAGCCGGCCAACAGGAGAAAGACAAGTGCAAGAGCAGCAGGGCGCCCCGGCGTAGCCATGCGATTCGAAGGCGGGCTCGACGGCGCGCGAGCCCGCGATAGCTGAAGTCTACCAGACGCCTGTCGATCCTATCTGCACGTCGGCCGGATCCTCGCCGAATCCGGCCGACATGCTCGTGCTCAGTCTACGAATCGGACGTCGAAACGCTGACGGTCGACTGATCGCGTCGAACCGCAGACCAGTCGCGTTGTTGTGACCGCCACAGAAGCCTCCTGAAGCGTTCGTCCCGATTCTCGCCAGAATTCTCACCGAGAGGACGTCCGTCGTTCCGTTGAACGAGGTCGGTGAGAACGGCCCGAACGGCACGCTGACCTCCGAGCGCTTGCGCGGGATCGCGTTTCACGCCGGTGATGCAGGCGAGTTCACCCGATCCGACCAGAACGCCATTCTCGAAAATCTCGGGGACGTGGAGTTCCTCGACGAGCACGCCTCGCCGAAGCAAGCGGGGTAGCAAGGTACGCGAACACGACGCTATGGCCCGGTTGACACCTCGCGCACGACGTGGCGCACCAGCCGGCCGCCATCATCGAAGAAGAACTCCATAGCGATCGCGCTGCTTGACCGGCGGTCCGCCGCTGGTCCTTCGGATGATCGCGTAGACCGTTCCGCTTCGCGCCTGTAGCCCCGAGGTTTCGATTCCTCGATCGCTCAGGAACTGGATAACGCTGACGCGGTCCGAGCCCACGGGCAGGCTCTCGCGGATGAAGTGCTCCACCTCGCCCACGGTCCGAAGGCCGTTCGCCTCGCACGTCATGACGAAGATGAGGCTGCTGGCGACGAAGAGGATCGGTTTCAAGGAGCGAATCCTCTCAGAGCCCAGGACAGCATCATGATGCCCGCCCCTGAGGACTCTCCATCTCGCCGATCAGCATGGCCGAGGCGCTACGACCCAGGCTCGGCCACGCGCGCCGGCCGAGTCCGCAACGAGCACCCTCACCGCGAAGATTGCCGTGAGGGCCTCCGAGCAACATAGACGAGGAGGAAATATGGCGCAGATCGACCAGGCCGTCTCCGCCGTCAGCCAGGACAGCAGCGAACATCTGCGATCGAATGGCGCCCAGGTCGACGATCGGGATGTGGGAGTCCACTACCTGAACCACAGTGATCGCTGCATGTCTCGAAACCGACGACTGTCCCCCTCGGTTCCGGGTCGCGGCGGCCGCGGCCAGCGTCGAGGATCGTGATCGAGCGCTCGCAGCTCATTGACCACGGCGCGATCACAGATGGCGATTCCCTGCTGGTTAGTGCCCGCGGCAGCGTAGCGGGCTATCGTGACGCCGGTACGCTTCGTCTGCGCCGTCCAGGGGTGCGGCTCGTTCCCATCTGTCCCCTGGTCGCACAGGGAAATGCTGACCGCCGCTCCAGCATTTTCCACCCCAGTTGCCGTTCGTCGGACCATTCCACGGCTTCTGCCGCCACGTCGTGTTGTTCCAGAGAGTCTCGTCCGCATACTTGCGCGGATAGCCGAGCCAGACAATCCTTCCGCACTCTGTCAGGGCTCAGGTGTAGCTCGGACCCCTCGTCGAACTCGACGGATGTACAAGCCCCAGCGGGTCGACGGTTCGCGTCGGTGCGTTACGGACGTACGCATAGAGGTTCACGTCCCCGCCGACGAAACCGATCGGATCCTCGGCGATGAATCTCTGGAGGTGCGGGTGGTAGTACCGCGCTCGGAGTACTTCAGCCTGGTGCCGTCGTCCTCGCGGCCGGTGTAGTCGAGCGTGTTGCCGGTCGAGCTCCCGTTGAGGCTGGTCGCTCCGAACGGCGCGTAGGTGTAGCTCGTTGGCAGCAGTGCCGGGCAGCATCGGACAGCGCCACGGTGCTGCCCAGCGCATCAGCGAGGAAATAGCGGGCGCCGCCTGAGTCCGTACGCGTGAAGTACTCGTCGACGCCGAGGCCGGCGAGGAGTGTCGCAATGACCGCTGGCCCGTTCATCTCCTGGACGGGGTTGAGGCCGTCGTAGATGAAGCTGGTCTGCGTGTCGTTGATCGTTTTGCTCGTCCGGCGCCCCAGCGGGTCGTATTGAAGCTTGCCGCGCTTCCGCCGCCGATGGACACGAGGCGGTTGCGGGTATCCCACGTGTAGGTGTTCGTGCCGTCGCTCGTGAGGTTGCCGTTGAGGTCGTAGGTAAGAGTGGTCGGCGCCGCTGGTCAGCTGGTGGTTTGTAGCGTTGTACGTGGCGCCGCTGAGGGCGTCAGGCAATTCGGTGCGTGCCCACGTGCCGCCGACACGGATGCGACCACCTGCGGCGTCGTAGGCGTACGTCAACGTCCCGAGGACCACGGGCCCGAGCTTATAGGTCTGCCCGGTGAGGCGGTTCGCCGGGTCGTAGGCGTACTCGGTGACGATGCCGTTGGGCAGGGTCAAGGCTCGTGCGGCGGTTGGCGTTGTCGTAGGTGAAGCTCACCGTGGAGAGGCCCTGGGTGATCTGGGTCAGACGATCGGCGTTGTCGTACGTGAAGGTGACTGTCGGCTGAGAAGATACCGTCGTCGATATGCGGCGGCTCGCCGCGTCATACGCATAGGAGACGGCGCCCTGCGGAGTGACTTCCTGGGTCAGTCGGTCAAGGCCATCGTAGGTTCGCGTGATCGTACCGGACGTCGAATCGACGACCCGGGTGAGTCGATTGCCGGCGTCCCAGGTGTAGCTCGTGGAGGAGCCGTCCGGGTAGGTGACCAAGGTGGGCCGGTTCAGCGCGTCGTACGCCGTGCTGGTGGCCTGACTCTTTCGATCGGTGGACGACGTGGGTTGCCACCGTCGTCGTAAGCGGCGCTCTTCTGACGGGCCAGTGGGATCGGCGCGCGTCGCCACGCGGTCCATGGCCGAGTATGTGTAGCTCGTGGTGTTGCTGCGAGCGTCGGTCAGCGAAAGCAGATTGCCGTTGCCGTCATACGCGAATTGAGTCTGACCGCCGAGCGCGTCGGTGATCCTCGTGAGCCGGTTCAGAGCGTCGTAGCCGTACCGGGTCTGCTCGCCCGAGGGGTTCGTGAGGGCGATGAGCCGGCCTGCAGCATCGGTGAAGCGCGCCGTGGTCTTGCCGGTGGGGTCGGTGATGGTCGCGAGGTCTCCGCCGGAATAGCTGAGCGTCGTCGTATTGCCCAGCGCGTCCGTCATCGGTGATGGGCTGTCCCTGAGCGCTGTAGGTGAAGGTCGTCTGATGGCCCAGCGGGTCGGTGCTGGCGGTCAGGTTACCCGTCGCGTCAAAGCCAAAGCTGGTCGTGTGGCCCAGCGGGCTGGCGATTGACGCGACCCGGTTGAAGGTGGGCGTGTAGGTGAGAGTGGTTGTCACGGCGTCACCGGTGCCGGCCAGGCGGGTCACCGTCACCACCCTGCCTTGATTGTCGTGGGCATAGGCAGTCTCGCCGACCCAGGGCGTCGGTCATCGAGGTGACGAGGCCGCTGGTGGCGTCGCGCGTGTACGTCGTGGTTTGAGCGATGGCCGTTCCGTAGCCTCTGGTGTCGGTGAGCGCGCGTAGCTGGCCGCATTGAAGGTCACCCGCCTGACGTTGCCCCTGGGATCGATCACGTCCGTCCGAGTCACCTTGCCTTGACCGTCCACGGCGTAGGCGAACTGATAGACCGTGCCGTCGGCCTGCGTTTGTCGTCAGTCACCCGTCCCTGGACATCGTACTCGTTCGTGAGGAAGACGATGTCGCGGGGGTCCTTGATCGTGGCGATCCGGCCCGATGTCCACGCGTGATTCGGTGACGCCGCCAGCCGCGTCCGTCACCGTCTTGAGCGAGAAGGTACCGGGATGGTAGGTGTAGCTCACGGTACGACCGAGATTGTCGCGCACCTGCGAAATCAGCAGGACCGTATTGACCGTGACGTAGCTGAAGTCGACCCAGCGCCCACTGGGCGAAGTAATGCGAGTGATCGGCACGTTGTTCCCGGGCATCGCGCGGCTGATGGTGAGCTGATTGCCGAGCCGGTCGCGAATCCCCATGAGGAGAGGCCCGGAGATCGCCCGAGGCGGTGAACTGATAGACGGTCCCGTTGACGAGGGTGATGTCCCAGCCGTTGCGGGCCGGGTTCCACGTCAGGCGCGCTCTGTAGAACGCGGTGGGCGTCGCCGTGTGCTCCATGATGGCTCCGAGCTTGTCGGTCCCGGGCGAGATCCGATTGAAGCGGATCCTGGCGCCGTCGGGCCACACCAGCTGGGCGTAGCTGAACGTCGTCTGGTCACCGACGAGGTACTGCAGGTAGGAGTGGCTCATGGAGTCGCCGAAGAGACGTGGGTTGTAGCTCCCGGCCGGTACTGGCGACGAATCACGATCGGGATCACGTCGGGAAGCACGAGATCGGTCTTCTCCATCGTGAACAGTCCGGTTCCCAGATCGATTGGATCGACGTCACGAAGTCCGCCTGGAATCGGTGCCGTCGTTGCCTGGTCAGGACCCAGGATGAATGCGCACCCCAGGCGTTTGAACTCGACGCCGGGGTCGGGGACGATCTGGCGGCCGTCGTATCCGACGGTGCCCTGGCCGTAGGTGGTCCAGCCGCCGCGGTAGTAGCTGTAGTGGGTGAGATCCACGCGTGCGCCGGCGGGAAGTGCTCCGCGTTCGGCAGGATCACGCGGACGCCGATGGGACTGGGAGCGCCGTCGGCCTGGAGCACCTGGGCTCCGTGCCCCTGCGGCGTGAAGAAGAAGGTCGTACCCGGCGGCAACGGGTACGGTGGGCGATCCACCGGGATCTGCGTGAGCGAGATCATCGGTAGTGGGCCGTCATCGGTCTCCAGGACGACGCCAGCGGGGATCCGCACCTCGAGCCCTGGAATTCGGGGGCTCACTGCAACGATCTCGTGCGGAGTGGGAGCCGGGAGCGGTGTTGCATGCTCCAGGTCGAGCAGCGGCATCCAGATGGTGAACGGCAGCACCGTGGTCGTCTTGTCCGCGATGTCGACGCCGTAGTCGAACGTCCCGTACACCTGGCCTGGCTGGTTTGCGGTAGAGCCGTCCATGATCAGCTCATGCGTGCCCGGGCTGATCCCGTTCAGCAAGAAGCGGCCCGTGTGATCCGTCGTCGCGGACCGGGCGCCGATCCGTAGCGTCACGTCCGCGAGCGGGTGGCCGTTCAAGCGAAGAACCTGCCCGACAGCGCAGTCACGCCGGGGAGAGCGGTAAGAGGCGGCAGGTTCTGCCAGCGCGAGTACGGCTTGCGCGTGCCGCGCCCCTTCCACTCGAGCCTGCGTCCGTCTCGGACCTCGTGCCGGCCATCGCGAGCGAGCGGCATGGTGAGCGTGGCCCGTGGAGTCGTCGGACTCGCGCCCGACGGCGTCACGGCGCTCGAGGCGGCTCGGCGCTGTAGTGTTGAATTCGACGCGAGTGAAGGGCAGCAGATATCCGTTGAGATCTTCGGGGCCGTTGAGCACGAGGCTGTAGCGGGAGCCGGCCCCAGAGGGGTCGTGGGCGTGACGAAGGCGAGCATGCCTCCTTCGGCCGGCACGACGTGAAGCGGCTCGGGTCCCTGGGGTCCACTGAGTGTAACGGTCATGTCGTTGACCCGATCCATGCGGAGGGTTTGGAGAAGCGGAGCGCGATGGGGCTGTCCAGGGGACGTCAGCGGCGCGCCCGCCGCGGGCAACGACGCCTCGAGACGGGCGGATCAGAGTCGTGCGGCACTGATGGAGCGGTGGTGACGCGGCGGAAGGTCGCCGTCTCGGGGTCGAAGATCTCGCCGCCAGCGGTCGAGGCGCCCTGGCCGCCCCAGAGCAGGACACTCCCGTTGCTCAGGAGGGTCGCAGTGTGTCCAGAGCGCCCGGTGCTCGTCGCCAGCGCCGCCGTATCCAGCGCCCCGGTCTGCGGTGTCCACACGTCGGCCGCCGCGGACGCCTTCCCTGATGCGTCGTTGCCACCGGCGATGAGAACGCGCCCGTCGGTGAGCAGAGTCGCGGTGTGGTGGGCCCGAGGGGTCGTCCCCGGGATGGAGAGCGGCCGAGCGGTGCCGTCCTCGGGATCGAGGATCTGTGGCTCGGCCATGGGCTGACTGTTTGAGCCCATACCGCCAAGGATCAGCACGGTCCCGTCGGGCAGCACGGTGGCCGAGTGCCAGGCGCGAGCGGGATTGAGCGGGGCGAGCGCCGTCGTCGTATTCGACCGCGGGTCGTGGATGACAGAGGTCTCCCGTTGCTCCCCGCGGCCCCCAACCGCCCAGGATCAGCGATCGTCCGTCGGAGAGCGCGGTCATGGTCTGGCCCGGCACCAGGCTTGGGCTAGTGCTCTGAGGACTCGACGAAGCAGGCAGGAGCAAGAGCCCGGAAGCGATGCACAGGAAAAGGCTCGGCCGGAGGTGGTAAGTCGTCATGGTGTTCTGCGCCTCATGGGAGTGTGACGCTCAGGGTCACGCTGCCCGTGCTGGGGCCGGAGGGATCGAAGATGAGGCTGTGCGTCCCGTTCTGCAGCGTCGCGCCCATCGAGAACGTCGCGGCGCACTGCTGGGTGGCAGTCACACTCGAGTTCGGCCAGGTCAACACGAAGTTCCCGCAGCCGATCGTGTTGCCGGCGCCGCGGAGGGTCACGACCTGGCCGGCCGTGCCCGTGAAGGTGAAGCTGGAATTCTGGCCGGGCGCGGTGATGTTCACGGGCGCCGCGGGCCCATTGATGGTCAGCGGTACCGGTCACGTCCGGCGTCACGTTATAGAGGTGAAGGTGGCGCCCGCCGGTGCCCGGCCCACCCGGCGCCAGGTAGACAGCGTAGGTCCGCGTCGTCGGCAAGGTGTAGGCGCCGAGGAACCCCGAGCCCGGGCCGAAGAAGGTCGTCTGCGACCAGTTGGGAAGCCGCTGATCACCGAGCCGTCGGGCTTGAGCAGGCCGACATAGGCGGTACCGCTGACCGTCACGCCGGTGATGTTGAGGCTCACCCGCTGCGTCGCCGTCCCGCTGAAGAGCAGGCGCGCCTTCTGCCCGGGCCGCGTGATGGAGACCGAGACCGGCGAGCCGCCCATGGCGATGCTGCCGCCGATCTCGGCGGAGAGCGTGAGCGTCAGGCTGCCGGTGCATCGTCGCCCCGGGATCGAGCACGATGGTGTAGGTCCCCGTGGTCGGGGCGGGCGCCGTGTCCACGACCGAGTTGTTGCTCACGCTGGTGGTGACCCAGCTCGTGCCGTCGGGCTTGAGGATCGTGAGCGCGGTCGAGAGATTCGCGTTCGTGACCGCGAGGTTCAGCCGCTGGGCGGCCGTCGCCGAGAACGTCACCCGGGCCACCTGCCCCACGCGGGCCAGCGTCAGCGGCAGGGCGCTGCCGTCGACGACGATCGAGCCGCTGATCTCCTCCGAGAGGGTCAGCGTCATGTTGCGGGTGTCGGCGTAGCGCGGGTCGACGAGATCCCGTAGGTGCCGGTGGTCGGCAGTGGCGGCATCACGATGCTGAGGTCGGTGTTGCCGGGGAACGTCGCAAAGGTCGTCCCGTCGGGCTTCGTGACGGTGATGGCGTCGAAGGCGCTCGCCCCGGGGAAGCCGAGGTTCAGCTTCTGCCCGGCTGTCCCCGCGAAGGTGAGTCGCGCCCGCTGGCCGGGCCGGGTGATGTTCACGGGCACGGAGGCACCGCCCACCACGATGGGCCCGACGATCGAGGTCTTGCGAAAGCGTGATGGGCTTGGTGCCGGTGGAGAAGCCGCGCGGGGCGAGCCGGATCGTGTAGGTGCCGGTCACCGGCAGGGACTCGATCTGAATGTCCCGGCCGTTGTTGTCGAGTAGACCCAGGCGAGCTGGGTCCCGTTGGGAGTGAAAGACCCAGGTGTCCGTCTCGACGACGCCGCCCGCGCTGATGCCGACACTCGACTTGCTGCCGGCGGTGCCATCGAAGACGATCAGGGCGATCTTGCCGACGCTGGTGATGGTGGCGTTGACGGTGGCGCCGCCGATGGAACCGCGCGACCCGTGAAGAGACACGTCGGCCGCCGTGTTGGGCGGGGCGGCACGAAGAAGTCGTCGGTGCCTCTGCGTCGATCCGCCCGGGGTCGCCAGGGCCGGAAGTCGCGCCTGCCGGGCACCGGCACCGAGATGTTCGTCCCGGTCGACGACGTGATCGGTGCGGGCACGATGTTGAACCGCAGGCGGTTGTTGGTCGGGGTCGCCTCGAAGTTCGTGCCGGTGATCGAGACGGCGTGCCGGGGTCGCCGATCGTGGGCGAGAAGCCGGTGATGGTCGGGGCACCGCTCGTCGCAGTCACCGTGAACGGGCTGCTGCTCCTGACGCCGAGCGCTGCCGGCGAGCAGTCACGCCGATCGACGCCCGTGGTGGCTCCGGCGGGCACGCTGGCCACCGAGCTGAGTCGGGCTGGCCGAGGCGACGTGGCCGCCGTGCCGTTGAAGGTGACGGTGTTTTCGCTGGGCGTCGGACTGAATCCCGTGCCGAAGATCGTCACGGTCGTGCCGACGGGTCCGCTGGCGGGGTTGAAGTCGATGAGCGAGACGAGCGCCGAGCTCTGTCGAGAGATGCTGGTGAGATTGCCGACGGCATCATAGTGGTACACCGCGGTATCACTTGCCGGGTCGACGACACCGACTAACCGGCCGATCCGGTCGTAGACGTACGTGATGTCCGCGCTCGCGACGCCGTTGCGTGAGGATCGGCCATCAGCACGGCGGCGACGAAAGTCAGCCGAGCGCGGGAGGCGCGGCCATCGGCAGCTCGCATCGTTGTCACCCTTGCGGAGGATCGGCGTACGGTCCTGGTGCCGGCGAGAGCGGCTGACTCCCAGGGTTTGTCAGCGTCGAACTCGAGTCCAGAGACTGGGCAATTCAGTGGACCAAGTTCGGAGGAAGCGTCAGTGCGGGGAATCAGAGTCGTCGACGGAGAGCGCCAGCGCGCGAGTGCACAGCGCGCGGCACCGTGCACTGAGGTCGCTGCGGACTACCGGGAGATCAGCCGATCGAGACTGGGCGATGCCGAGGCGCTTCGGGCGTAACTTCGACCAGCATCGCGCGCGATCAGCTCGGGGTCGCGCGTCGGCCGGCGGCCATAGCCCCACCGCCCAGGGCTGAACCTCCACGAGCGCGCCGGGTGGCACGAGCTGCTCCGCCTTCGGATTCGACGGCGCCACGCCGTCGATCAGACGGCGCCGCGCGCGCCAGGGCCACCCGCCAGGGCCCGGCCGCTGGTTGCACCGTGCGATCGCTGAGGATCGAGTCAGGAAGCGGCTCGCGCGTGCGCTGCACGCGGAAGGCGATGGTCTGGCCGAGGCCGCCGCGGTACCATTGCCGGGGCCGCCCGAGTCGTCGCGCAGGCACTTCTTCTCGACGATCAGGGGCGAGAGGTTCTCGATGACCTCGGCCGGTGCCGAGACGCCCGACAGGAACGCGGTGAAGCCGACAGCCGTCTTGGTGGCGCGCGCCCCGGTGCCGCCCGAGAGAAGAATGTAGCTGAAGTGGTCGCCGCCAGGTCCCTTGCCCGAGACTTGGATGTGCCCCAGATGTTCGCCGGCCTCGGCCATGACCCGGTGGGGCATGGCCTGGCCTAGGGCGCCCGCGATCGTGGGGCAGGAAGTGGCCCGACGATGGCGCGCCACGCGAGCGCCGGAGCGCTTCACGTTGAGGATCGAGCCCTCGGGCGCGTGATGCAGCAGGCCGGAACGCGCCCTCGTTGTTGAGGCACGTCCGGACTCACGATCACCTTCACGCCGTAGGTCGTACGCCTCCGGTGTAGTTCACCGACGTTCACGCCGCCCAGCTGCTGGCGGCGACGAGCCCGTGTAGTCCACCAGCGGCTCGTCGCCGCGAATCTCGCAGCGCCGCGGATGGTGATGGTGCACGTCGAAGCCGTCGGAGGTACTCGTTCGTGTAGCACGCCGGGCTTGAGGCGCGAATGGCCTGGCGCATGGCGCGCTCCGTGCGGCCGATGATCTCGTCGGCCAGGGGCTCGAGCCGCTCAGGCCGAATTCACCATGAACTCCAGGAGCTGCTCGCCGCCCACGGCGCCTGCCCGCGATCTGCGCGTGAAGTCAGCCCAGCGCCATGTCGGGCAGGCGCGTGTTGGCGCGGATGATCGCGACCAGCGCGTCGTTGGGCCGGCGGCATCGGTAGAGCTTCATGATCGGAATCTGCAGGACTTCCTCGTACACCTCGCGCGCCTCGGCCGAGTCAGCGTGGCCGCCGATGTCGGCGGTGCGGTTGCTTCCCGTCACTTGAAGAACGCGACTGATGCGTTTCACTTCACAACCTGAGTGAGCAGCGGATCGTTGGTGACAGAACATCGCCCGGCCGGATCCCGAGCGGGCAGGCTGTCAGGCTTCAATGCGAGCTTACCTTTTCCACTGAACGGCAGGCGGGCGTGCCCGGGTCACCGCCTGGGCCACACATGGTCGCGGCGGTCGAAGACAGCCGTGAGAGACGCGGCTTCGCGCACGACATGTCCGCCATGCTGCCTGCTTCGCTGGATTTGACGCTGACCACAGCCGGTCCGCTTCCAGATCTCCAGGTAGCAGGCTTGTTATCGTCCTTCCTGTCCAGTTTCGTGAATTCGAGATGCCTTCCTCGTCTACGTTCTTCGCGATGTGTGCGGTTCGTGACTCTGCTCGCCGGCTCAGCCTTACGTCTCTGACTGACAGGTCGCCCGGCGCGGCCCCCTGTCCGATGACCGCGGTCGATTCAGCCCGACCGAGATCGCCGGCCCCAGTCAGCGCCCGCCGGGGTGAGGGGCATACGGCTCGCCACGGAGTCTGACGAGCCGCCCGCGAAGCCGCCTGTCGCCTTCACCGGATACCTCGCGGAGCGGCCTGGCAACGATCCGGTTCGCGTAACTCCTCCAGCCGGCCCCGTCGGGTCCGACACCGTCACGCGCCAGTTCAGCCTCGATCGGTACGCCCTGCGGAAAGCGGTGGTAGAGCGCTGAAAGCGACACGCCACGCCCTGGAACTGGCCGTGATCCTCGCTGAGGCGAGTTAGCGAGCTGGGCGCGGCCTGACCTCTCGTGCCCTGCCCTATGATATGTTCACGCCAACCCGAACACTTCTACCTTCCTGTGCGTGTGGCCTTCTGCTTCCACTGGCGAAGAGTTTATTCATGTCCCCTCCTTCCCGCCATGCCGAGATGCTAGATCCGCTGGCAGTGCACGAAGCGAAAGCGGCGCGGCCACAAAGACACTTTGCCCACTTCTAGAAGGGCGGTGGGATGATGCGCGGCGTTTTGTGACTCCTTCGACGGGGCCCCGCGCTGCCGAAGGCGAAGAGGGGATACGACCAGATCCTGTCCTTCGATCCCGCAGAAGCGCGGCGTGGCCTCAGATGTTCGCGCCCGGCTATCCCGCGGTGAATGCCCCACGCGGCCGCGGCGACGCGCCCCAGGAGTCCGATTCTTCCGCCAGCGTTTCTCGACGGCACACCTTCCAGCATTTCTTCCAGGTACAACTCGGGCGTCCAGATAGCCGAGCAGCAGGTCGTCACGTGGCTGTTTTCCGTCCGCTTCCCGAGCGCCTGCAGGCCGTGGCCTGGTCGGCCCGGCGCTGGGGACCGACCGCCAGGAGGCCCATCCGATCGCAGACGCGCGCGATCGACGCTACCACTGAAACCCAAACCATCCTGGTCACTGGCACGCTAGCCCTGAGCTCCTTCTGAACTGGTCGAAGTGCCACTCGAACTTCAGGAACACTGTCTACTGTCCTTCTGAGTGGTTGCGCGGTCAGCAATGAGTTCATCAGCCAGGCCATTCCCTGGGTATGCCGGCCCGCCGGGTGGCTGGTCTGACTCGAGAGGCCCCAGGCCAACCTGGGTACATCCGTGAGGGGCAGCAGACGCCGTCCAGCTCGAGTCCCGCTGAGCTGGTCCTGGAGGCCCGCGCGCGAGCCGCTGCCCTGGAGGGTCTGAGAGCCAGTGCTGATTCGCCCACGTATTACCGCTCGGTAGCAAATAATCATGCCGTACAGTACTACGAATTTCGGCACAGATCTCCGCACGCCTTTCATCTGCGGCGCGATCCCCCCCGGCTCGTGGACTGGGTTCCCGCCTTCAGTCATCGCCTGACGTTCGGCGCTCAGCTTCCGCTGGACGACCTGCCGCGCAACCGTCGAGCGGTTTCCCGCCTGAGTGTTGCTGAGCCCAGCTGCAGCTGTGCTGGTGGATCATCAAGGTAAGTGGCCCGCCATGTTCTGGAAGGGACTCCTGTGGTGAATTCGACGCCGCCTGCCCAGGTCTTCCAGTTTATGCGAGCAAGCCGTGCCGCACCAACGCGCAGCGTGAGCCACCGCCGGAGTCCGCGACTCGAGGAGCGACGCGATGCCCTGTCTGACCACGTCCCACTGAGCATCCGTCCGACGCGCGCGAGCTCACCGTCTCACGATCGTGAAGGTGCCGCCGATGTCGACCTCCCGAGCCGCGCCGCCTGCGCCTGGCCCACACTGTCGTGACAGGCAGGTAATATCGCCACGCTGAGTGGTGAGGAACAGCATGCCGATGCGCGCGTCGTTCTCTCGGTGGTCGTGGCTGGTCTGCTGAGTAGTCGCGCTGCGGCGCTACGCCCGTCAACTTTTCGTCCTGGTGGACGGTGTAGCACTGATCGCGTTGTGAATTCGCCGGATTACCTGTCCTCATAACATCCACGCCTGCACCGTCGAGTCGTCAAGGCTCCTGGATGTCCTGAACTACAGCCTGGGTTTCCGACTCGCCGTTCCTGCAGAACGACATCGCACTACGCCCCCACGGACTGGGCTCGAGCCCCCGTCGGCAAGCCAGATCGCCCACGCTGCGGTCTATCCTGAGGCCAGGCACAGACAACACGCGCGTCACACGCGCGCATTTGGGCGAAGTCGGTTTCGCGACATCATGTGGCAGCAAGCGCGTCGCCTGGGCCGCGTCGGGCTCGGCCACCGAGCAGAACGCGCTGCAGATCCCCGCGCACGGGCCGAGGTCAAACCCCGGCGTCGGCGTCGGTGCGCGTCTCGCTTTCCGCGGCGGCCGATCAGCTCAAGGCGGGGGTCGTGGACGCCGCGTTCTTCGATCGCGCGGTCGGGGCACGCCATTGCTTCCCCCAGCTTCCCGCTTCAGAAACTCGCGCACGTCCACAGGTACAGGGAGCGGTGCGCTCTCCAGCGCGTGGATGTATCCTCTTCTGGCTAATGATTGACGAGTTTCACAAACGCAGCGCACCAGGGAGCGCGAGATCGCCGTCCGGCGTCATAAAGGCGGCGCCGCTCCCGTGCCAGCGCGCAAGACTTTGTGTACTGAACCACAGCGCCGTGGCGCCCGCGATCTCCAGGTCCGTGCCAATCACGCCCTGTAACCTGATCGCCTAGCGTGGTCGGGATGGCGCGCTCCCCGTCATCCCGGCGCGAGAGGTTCTTCGCATGAAAGGGCATCGCCCGGTAATCTCCTGAGCGGATCGCCCGGTGCCATTTATCCGGAAACTATCGCTAAGACACAGCTTAGGTCCTGCGCGGTACGCCTCTTCTGCATCCCCACCCGGCAATCCTTCGCGAGTCCAGGACGATGGGTAGAGGGTACAGCCCGCGACCATGGACCCTACCCCGAGCTCTTCCGTCCGCGCGCCCCAGCTTCATGCTTCGCCGCCCCCAAGCAAATCTCTGCTAGCGGGGCTGAGGTCGACCTTGGCGTCAATGAGGCTCGCTCGGTTTGATTCAGCTGCTTTGTTTCATCCTTGCGTCACCCGACGCCGCCGGCGTGGCAGCTGATTTCCGATACGCTGAGACCGAGGTGATCCAGCCCAACCTCCGAGCGCCCGAGCCGTACTTGGGATCATCAAGGCTGCCCCTGTTCGTCCGCCGTCCCCGCCGCGGTTTCAGCCGCCAGTCTACGGCCTGGGCGAAATCGGCGGGCGCTCGAGGCGACCCGCACCGCGGTGAGCCGCGTACGCGTTCACGCACACGGCGATCGTCAACCAGATCCGCGGCGCGCGTGGGTTCGACGCGCGCCGCGAACTGCAACTTCTGCGTGTGGCGCTTCCACCACCACGCGATGGCGGCGCACGAGCAGGGCATCATCGACAAGCAGCGTCGCATCCGCCATTCACTGCCGCCGGGCCCGATCAGCACATGTAACTACTGAACGAAGTACAA
>ERZ1370068.10340-contig-9049_pt1 | contig 28668 bp, 39 predicted proteins | sample MGYA00561227_ERZ1370068 | MGnify/ENA primary metagenome ERZ1370068 (study PRJEB38410, sample SAMEA6850437) | metagenome | study: Metagenomic assessment of the ecological functions of the soil: analysis of the soil microbiota associated with the...
ATTGTGCTTCGTTCAGTTGCATGTTGCTAGAAAAACATTGCTGCGCGCTGCCCAAATGACAAATAAGATCTCTACGAAGAACAGGACTGAACTGATTGAAAAGCTTATCCGGAAAACCAACCAGGCGGCAAAGATTATCTCAGGGTCGGCATTGATACCAATGGGCTGGCTGACGGCCTGAATGAGTAGAAAAAACTACTTGTGATATCATTGCCGATGGCGTTCTATCAATCGTGATCCGCTCAAACAGATCGGGGCACGGAAACATCTTCCCGAATTTATAAGGCATTGACGAACAGAACCATGGTGAGGAAGTCTCACCCCAGCTGAAACGACTACCACCGGGATCTTGATCTTCGAAACAATTGATTCTCTCCCGAAGCGATCATCCTGTACTCATTCTCTTCCGGTTCGCAACCTATCACAGTCATCTGTATAAGTTAACCAAAGTCACAGAACCAGACACCGGACGCTGCGTTTGAAATACTTGACAAACCGGTATCTGAACTGCCGAGCAAGAGTGGACCATATGGTGAATAAACTCAACTCGAGTCTTGAGCAGATTGAGATCTTCAAAAAGGGCTTGCCAGCAAGACGTTTGACAGAGAACTTCGAACCTGGGCGGCCCGATTGTGTACATAAGGCCTTTTTTGCTGAAATAGTCAATGTATCGGGGATAAAAGGGCGGGTGCCCTGGACTGCTTATATGCCAGGTCAATAGAATAAAATAATGTTGTTGCTGTTGCTGAAAGTCTGCGTTTCAACAATTTTTGACAAATTTGAAACGAACCTTGTCTTCCACTTGATTGTTAAACGAAAATCATTCTGGGGCAATTGGTGCTGCGACATCCATCCTGTCGAAAGCGACGATGATCGTGCTCGGCATTTTCAATTCATTTTCCCCGACCCGCCATTTGTTTAATGCGTGCTATGGACCATTCGGCGATTTGCCTGACTATCATTTTCCGGAAGAAGTTATGTCAAATACTGGATGCGGGCATGGTTAATCATGTTCGCCTTTTTCTTCTCGCCGCGAGACAGTCGCTGTTCTCATCGCGTCGGACGAGAGATGGATGATCGCCCCCGACATTGGCAGTGGCAGGTGCGGTGTCCAACCTCGTAATACTTGCCCTCGGACATGAAGAATTAAGGAAAAGCGGTTGTGTATTTCATGCATGGTTTCGTTACTATAACTGAAATCATATCCATTGTTGCACCGATATTTTTGGCCGCTATAATCTTTCGCAGGGAGCTTTTCTTACCAGGTGTCTTTCAATATCTATAATCCGCGTTGGTTTTACTTTGGACAGTGAGACTGATCAACGAAAAGATCTTTCGCTGGCTTCACGGGCTTACAGCATGCCGGATAGCTATTCTACCATATCAATTTGAACGGGTGGGCAGAAATACTCTGTATTCTATATATTCTTTTTATCGGGTGGTTTGTGTTATTTGCCCGAAATTTCTCTTACAAATCGATTACTGGCCCGTTCGCATTCATTCTTCAAAAAAGATCGATAGGAAGATTTTTCATTTACGATCGAGCTTTTGTTGAGTTTTTGTTGCTGATTTTGTCGACTGCAGTTTTAAAAAGAGTCGTATCCTATTTTCTTTACGATCGACTTCATGGTGATAGCGATGATCCCAAGGTATTGGAGAAGCTGGCTGCTTCTCATACGCATTATCGCTCATGTTGCCATGACCCCTACTCCTTACGTTTGCTGCGGCAGGATCCCGATGGATAGGCTGACGGTGTTTTTTGGAGTGCGTTTGGGGGTTGGTGTCGGCTGGTTTTGAATTCATCAATGAGAACGATCATCATTGGTCTCGTATCATTTGAAGAAGCAAAATTAAATCCTGTTTGGCGGGCGGTGTGTTGATGATTGGGGCCAGTCAGGAGTGGTGAAGTCTATTGGAGTTTCGAAGCAGCGTGGTGCTACAGGAAGGATCACCGTGGTGATGATACCTAATGAGACCTATTGAATCGTCCTTATGGTGAACTGGACACCATGATAACTCTGACGCGGCAAGGTTGATATCGGGAGTGAGCGTGTCGCTTGTGGAACCACCTGATCTTGAGAAGACAAAAACTGCTGGAGAACATCAACAAGAAGAGGACAGAAAGGGTCTGAAATTCCCTGCCCCATCTGCTGGCATCAGTTCTGTAACGCTGACAATTGAAATGCGATTGCTTTGGTGAAGAATATCAGGGAATGGTGGAAGAGTGGTGACGTTATTTCGGCAATTGACATCGCGTTTTGAGCATGATATTTATCGTTCGTTTTCCTCCACCGAGCCGGTTCCGCACGCCACCGAAGCCAGTTTAAGTTGTTGACTGTTTCATCTTCCCTTTTGTCGATACGCTATTGAATAGGTACTGATTTCACGATCTCTTCTTTTGCGGCCGCCGGATCTTTTTAGGAAACTTGAAATTCAGCGATGCAACTAACTGCGCGAAACCCGTTATATTCCATTTCAAGCATCACTGTGCCGATGGGCACCACAGGTGCTGACTTTTCACCGGGCTGGCCTTGCCGAGGTGGCATCCGTTTTTGAGAAAATCTACCGACACCAACGCCATACGATTGATGTGACCGGAAGGATAAGGCGTAATCCTTGCAGCAGATTATCATCTTCGTGTGCAGGTAGAGTATTGGTGTTGACCATAAAAATGGACGTTTGCGGTTGTAGTATTTTTAGCGGCATAAACTGGCGATACTGCATCTGTTGATACTCTTCTCATCAGCACATGAGTTTCAAGGCGTTTGGCTTCGCACTGGTCTGAATTCCGATTTGCAGATTCAAAAGATTTTACGGCTGCTCGAGAAAATTCAATTCCAGCGTCGCTCATGCATTGGACTTCAAAGCGGGCAAAAGGCGTCCCTGGTTCCACAGCTTTTTTAGCGTATTCCCGGTCGAGCGCGAAAGCCAGCGATCCCTCTTCGCGGCGTGGTGGAGGCACCAATGCTAAACCATTCGGCACTTCCCAACGCGCTTCTTTTGATAAATAGCCCCGCAATAAGCACTGGCAGCGGTATTTCTTTTAAAAGGTTCTTCACTTTGCCGGTGCCTGAACGTGTCTTTGCCGATCTGCAGCCGGTGAAACCAGTGAATAAGGCCACCCAGAACCAAAAGAATAAGAAGGGCCCGCGGTCTGCGATTGCCAGTTGCATGATTCGTTTTCAAAATTCTTGTAACTTAAACGTAGTTAAAAGGCGGCCACCCGGCATTTAAAATGTAAAGAGCAGAACAAGCCAAACCTTGTAGCTTTTAGCCCAGTTTTCCTGGCGATTCATATGAGTCGCGTAGAGTCTCAGTTTGAAATGGGAGTGGAAGCGAGGTGGGGCCGCAGAATGCGCCGCGAGTAAGACAAAGAGCCACAGAGAAAAGTTCTCTGCGGCTCTCCGTGCATAACCCTCTGTGGCCTCTGTGGTTATGACTTACGTTACTGGTTACTAATTTCAAACTGAGACACTACCTCGTATAGCGCATAAGACCAGTAAATGGAACGAATAGCAACCCTGTGGTAACTGGCTGGAGCCTTTGTTCAATTCAATTTCCTTCTTATAAAAATTACAACACCAATTCGTATCGCATGTAGAGCAATTACTACGGCAATCCGGGCTACATTACGCCACGCGGTAAGAGGGCATCGTGGGCTTATGCCTCAACATTGAGAAACCAAAACTGTCTTTTCCGGGACAGTTTTTCATTTAAACAGTTGCATAACCCAGACTCGTCGTAATGCGATATCCTCCTATCAGAAGACCTCTTTTGCTCATAGCATGCATGGCGATAGCCAGTGTTGCATTTCCGCGCGAAAATCCATTTCACGAAAGATCAGAGAAGTGTTTCCACGGCAGTTGAGCGACCATCGCCCCTGTTTCACACCAGCTGCGCACCGGCGCTCCCTTTCTCGCCCCCGGCCCCCTGCTCCGATGCCACCACTTTGCAGTTGCCGCAGCTAACGCAAGCCACTGATCTTGTACAACGATCTACAACTGCGGTCGAATGGAATGGAGCCCCAGGTATTCGACAAGGCGTTGCAGGGCTTCGCTTCTAGCAATTGTCGGGAAGCCGGCAAAATCGCCAATATGGAGAAAACTCACCATTATAGACTTTAGCCAGCCACGAGTAATCAAAAGACTTTACGTGATTGGCACTGGATAAAAGAACGGTTCTTTTCTCTCCAATCACTCGCTGCTCATGGCCGCCAACGCACGCGCTCCTATGGGCGACATCGTTCTCCAATCAACCCTCATCGCTTATGAAGAGCGGCCCGGATCTCTATGCAACCCAGGGAAACGCCACCGTGGTCATAATGGCTGTTCCTTTACGATTAGACGGATTGGAAAAGTGCGGATCAACGACAATGCACGAAGCCGGGCCATCGCGTCATGCACATGGAGCCTCTTATGCCAATGAATCTGCTCTCAGCAAGCTGGGTTTTTCTTGGCCACCAGCCCGAAGGCTGTCCCGCGCTGCCGCTCCGGTTGTGTACAAGAAGACTGGTCAATCACCATCAAGAATTCGGCACTTGTCTCTTTATTTATGCCCGCGATTCATCCTTATCTGGATCGATCCGCAGTGGCCAAATGCATCGTCGTCAGAGCGATTATTTTAAGCGGAGGGGCAAAAAATCTCCCAAATCTTATCTTTGGGCACTAATTCATCATTATGCTCAGGATAGAGCGTACCTAAGGTTGGCCATTTACGGGAAAAATTCATCTCAATAACTGGGAAGAGATACCCGTTGCAGACCTTGTCGGATTCTACGATCCCAGTGATGATACAGCAAAAGAAGTCTCTGAAAATATCAACTGGCCCAGGTTCCTCGATACGGATGAACTGCTGGAACGTTTGCGATGCTATCGATGTGGTAGCCCCTACCAACTATCATTTTGAACTATGCGAACGAGCCATCAGAAAGGTAAGCACATTTTTGTCGAAAAGCCGCTTGGCCAATACCATGGATGAGGCAAGACAGTTGGTAAAACTGGCCGAAGAATCAGGCATCAAATTCCAGGTGGGACATGTGGAAGAGATTCAATCCTGCTTTCCTGGCATATAAAGGATGCTGCAGCTTCAATCCAATGTTCATTGAGGTTCATCGGCTGGCCCAGTTCAACCAAGGGTACCAGAAGTAAGTGTGATGCTCGACCTGATGATCCCACGATATATGAATATTATACTGAGCATAGTCAAAGTGACGTCAAAGCTATTTTCTGCAAGCGGCGTTGGGCGTGATCACCGAAACACCTGGATATTGCCAACGTTCGCATGGAATTTCATAATGGTTGCGTGGCTAACCTTACGTCCAGTCGCATTTCGCATGAAGAAGATGAGAAAAATGCGAATCTTTCAGAAAGACGCTTATATCGGTAGTCGATTTTCTGAACAAAAAGACCAGAGATCATAAAACTAAAAGGACCACAATTACTCCGGTGTATTTGCTTTCGATATTGAAACACCTTCGGCAAAAAGACCATTGCAGTCGACAACCCGGTAGTGCTCAGAAGTAAACGCCATTAAGAAAGAGCTGGAAGAGTTTACGAATGCCATAATCAACAATACCAGGACGATTGTATCTGAAATCGATGGATTGATGGCAATGGACGTGGCGCACCGGATACTGGATAAGATCGGTAATAATATCATAACACGTTGATGAGTGCCGGCAAAAAAAATATCTATCACCTGGTATGTCGCCATCGATTATCTGACTGCAGCATTGGCATGGCTATTTTTTATTTTGTGCGCAGCAGCTTGTTACATGATAAGGGCGCCTACCCGATCAGCTACCAGTCGTGGTTGTATATCTTGCTGTTTGTGCCCGGTGGCTGGCTCGCCTTATATGCACACTGGCCGGGACCTATCATTCGCTATATAAAAAGTCAAGGCTGGCAGAACTCACGCTCACCTTTGTTTGTACTGCCATCGGAAGCTTTATTTTCTTCACTGGTCTTTGTATGGAATGACCCCCATACCGATCCTTCCTATTTCTATATCGCCTTTTCTTCTCTTGCAGGGATCCATTTTACCAGTAACTTTTCTTGGAAGATGGCTCGTGCTGAATACCGCGAAGCGCCAACTGCTTTCTGGCGGGGTCAGCTTTAACACCCTGATGATCGGCAGCCAGGAAAATGCGATCAGCATTTACAGGAAAAACAGAAAAAATCTGCTTGACGGCGGTTACCGGTATATTGGATTTGTAACACTCCGACCACACCGGAAAGAACGGCATCCAGAAAATGATTCCCAAACTCGGCAATGACCGATCAATTGGAGCACATCATCGATCAGAATAATATTCACCAGGTAGTATTGGCAATGGAAAGATCTGAGCAAGCTTATCCTGGAAAAGATCATCGACCGCCTGAGTGAAAAAGATGTCGAAATAAAAATTCAGCCCAATGCATTTGGACATCCTTTCCGGCTCCGTAAAGACAAGCAGTGTGCTGGGAGCACCACTCATTGACCTTAAAACCGGGCTGATCCCGGACTGGCAGCAAAATTTTAAAAGGTTGCTGGACGTAGCCAGTTCATTGATCGGTTTGATCTTGCTTTCTCCCTTATTATTATTTGCAGCGATAAGGGTTAAACTCTCTTCGCGAGGGTAGCATCCTTTATTCACAGGAAAGAATAGGCTATAAAGGCAAGTCTTTCCGCATGTATAAATTCCGCTCAATGATCAGCGATGCGGAAAAGAATGGAGCTTCTCTTCTTCCAATAATGATCCCCGGATAACCAAATGGGGAAAGGTCATGCGCAAATGGAGAATCGATGAGTTGCCCCAACTTATGGAACATCTTGCTCGGTGAAATGAGTCTCGTGGGTCCACGACCGGAGCGCCGCATTTATATTAACCAGATCGTTGCCCGCTTTCCTTATTATAAATACCTGTTGAAAGTAAAGCCTGGATTGACTAGCTGGGGAATGGTACAATTTGGCTATGCCGAAAACATTGATGAAATGGTCAGAGCGAAGCAAATTCGACCTGTTGTACATCGAAAACGTATCCCTGGCCCTGGATTTTAAAATTATGATCCATACGTTGAGGATTATTTTCAAAGAAAAGCAAGTAGAGTAGTCGGGAGCCTGGAGTTCGGTGCTGGATGCTGGATACTGGATGCTAGATGCTGGATGCTGGTTCTCGACTCGCAGCTCGCAGCTAATAGCTCGCAGCTAATAGCTAACTGCTAACATGGAATTTCTTATTTCTGATTTTACATTCTATTTTTGATCAAACGAATCCCGGTGAAAAAACTCTTTATCGGTCTTTCTCTCCCATCTCTCTTGCTCGTCTCTTGCCTTTTCCCAGAATTATTGGCAACAGGAAGTCAACTACACGATAGACGTCTCATTAAATGATAAGGATAATACATTGAATGGTTTTGAGAAGATCGAATATGTCAACAACTCCCTGATACCTCTACGGTTCATTTGGTTTCATGTTTGGCCTAATGCCTATAAGAGTGACCGTACTGCTTTCAGCGACCAATCACTGGAAAATGGTGATACCCGGTTCTATTTTTCCGATAAATCACAGAAAGGGTATATCAATCGCCTCGACTTCAAAGTAGATAATGTTACTGCCGAAATGCAAGATCATCCGGAGCACATATGATATTATTAAATTGATTCTCCCTTCACCCTTAGCTCCGCATCAAAAATCCTGATCACTACTCCTTTTCACGAAAAGCTACCTTATAATTCTCAAGGCTGGTCACGATGGGCAAAGCTACCAGGTAACGCAATGGTACTCCCAAGCCGGCAGTCTATGATAAAAATGGATGGCACCTAGGCCCTATCTCGACCAGGGAGAGTTCTATAGCGAATTTCGGAAGCTTTGATGTAAGTATCACCGTACCGTCAAACTATGTGGTGGCGGCCACCGGCGAACTGCAAAATGCAGACGAGAAAGAGTGGCTTAAGACCAGGAGCAACTTTAGTTATTCACCTGTAAAAAGAAGAATAAAGACAAAGAGCGGCAGCTATAAAATTGTTTATGATCCTTATCCCGCCACAGCAAACGATATTAAGATTTTAAGGTTCAAGCAAACAAGGATCCATGACTTTGCCTGGTTTGCTGATAAACGATTCATCGTAGAACACGACACATGTCAATTGAGCTCGGGAAGGGTGATTGACGTATTCAGCTACTACACTCCAAACCAAAAATCCACCTGGCAAAGAAGCTCACAGTATTCAAAAGGGCCGTTCTCCATTACTCTTCGTTGGTGGGTGAATATCCTTACAATGTCGTAAGCGCCGTGCAAGGGCCTGAAAGCTTTGGAGGCGGGATGGAATATCCCACTATTACAGTCATATCACCTACAAAATAACCCGAGCGGAGTTAGATATCACAATCGCCCATGAAATAGGCCACAACTGGTTTTATGGGATACTGGCCACCAACGAAAGAATACATCCCTGGATGGATGAGGAATCAATTCATATTATGAATGGCTCTATTCGACAAAGCGATATGATCACCTGCCTTATCTCATCCGCGGCTAGGGAAGAAGAAATCCTTGAAACGCAGATTGCCAATAGACGGGATCAGCTCTATCGGAAAGCGCAGCGCCAGTTTTTAGTGTAACAAATTATGATGCGATCGCTTATTACAAAACTGCCACCTGGATGCAATGGCTTGCCGCTTATGTTGACAAGATGCCTTCAATAGATCGATGCAGGAATTACTATCGTCAATGGCAGTTTAAGCACCCACAACCCCAGGATCTTAAAAAAGTATTCGAAGTTGTAACTGGTAAACCTGATTCCGCATTTGCCTTGCTTGATCAAAAAGGTTATTTGCCTGGTAAAGAACCGAAGGGAACTCGCTTTTGGAAACCCCTGGAAACGGCATTCTTTGGTAAAGATCACGATAAAAAATGTGATCGCCGCACTGCCCGCTATTGGTTACAATGTTTACGATAGGTTTATGATTGGAGCATTGGTCACAAATGTACGGACGCCACCGGAGCCGCTTTCAATTTTTATTAGCTCCCATGTATGCGCACCGGTTCAAAAGTTCTCTGGTATTGGGTCCGTCAATCAAAGCTTCTATCCCGGGGCTTCATCGGGAAGATCAACCTGGCCGTCAATGCCTCCATTTTTTCGATGGATAAATACACGGATGGCGATGGGCACACTACCTATTTACGATTCCACAAGGTTGTGCCGATCGCTGCGTTTGACATTGAAAAGAAAAAATCCCTCGTATGCACAGCGAATCGCTTCATACAATTCAAAACCTATTTGATCGGCGAAGAGGATTTGCGGTTTTATACCGACACCCTGAGAAATCCACCTGCCCCTGACTCGATCTTATTTAAATATCGCGTACTGAAAGAAGACAGAACGCTAAATCAATTGAGATTGGTAGTTGAAAAATTATCGGGCCCTGTATCCCTATCACGGCGAACTAAAAATTGAGCAGTGGTAAGGAGTTTATTCGCGCCAGGTTTTACAGGGAATTACTTTTTTAATTACCCGAGAGGCGGAGGATTTGGGGCTCGCGTGTTTGGCGCGAAATTTATTTATTTAGGTTCAAGGACCGTCAACAAGCAATTCAACACCGATCGATATCATCTGAACATGACTGGGCCCAATGGCAATGAAGATTATAGTTACACTGACTATTTCCTCGGACGTAACGAGTTTGAAGGATTAGGCAGTCAGCAGATCATGGTCCGCGATGGTGCATTTAAGATCCGCACTGATCTCCTGGCGGATAAGATCGGTAAGACCGACGACTGGCTGATTGCCTTGAATTTTGCCTCAAGCCTTCCTCATTTTATCGACCCACTTAGTGTTTTACCCAAAGAAGTTCCATTACGACTTAAGTTATTTGCTGATATTGGCACCTATGCAGAGCCCTGGAAAAAGAATTCAACGGCGGACAGGTTTCTTTTTGATGCGGGTCTCCAGTGTCGCCCCTTCAAAGAAACGGTGAACTTTTATTTTCCCTTTATCTATAGCAAGCCATTCAAAGATTATATCCAGTCCCCACCGTCTCCAAAAAGAGCCGGGTATTTAAAATTATGTCCTTCTCCATCGATCTCACTAATTTCAGTTTTCACAAATTTGACAGCAAATACGAGTTCTGAAATGGCCCGGATCATTACATATACAATACCTGACAAGGGATAAAATCGATGAACTCAAATGGAACAATTGTATCGAAACAGCCGGCAACGGTCTTATTTATGCTTATTCCTTTTACCTGGATCACATGGCCAGACATTGGGACGCTCTTGTGCTCAATGATTATGAAGCCGTGATGCCACTCACCTGGAATTCGAAATATGGCATTTCCTATTTATACCAGCCTTTTTCTTACAGCACAGTTGGGGGTTTTTGGCAAATCCATCTCTGCCCCGATACTCGAAGCATTTCTAAATTCGGTTCCAAAGAAATTCAGATACTGGGATATCTACTTTAATCATCAAAATGTTTTTAAATTATCGGGCTTTCGTTTATACCAGCGTACAAATTTCGTTCTTGATCTCAACCGATCTTATGAACAAATTCGCAGTGCCTACCGGGAAAACATCATTCGCAATATTCGGAAGGCGGAACAAATGGGTTGTCACTCCGGGAAGGGATTTGGGCCAGAGGACGTGATAGTGTTGGCCACGCAGCAGATGAAAACTCAATCAAAAGAATCCAAAGAAAATGTGAGGCGATTCCGGGCGCTCTATCAATTTCTTCAGGAAAACAGGCAGCAACGACCTACGGAATCTTCTCTGATAAAGACCAGTTGCTGGCATCCTCTATTTTCTTTTTTTCCCATCACCGGGCCTATTATATATTGGTAGGTAATCATCCGGATGGCAGGACCATTGGCGCCTCCTCATGCATTGATCGACGCATTTATCAAGGACAATGCGGGCAAACCACTGCTGCTCGATTTTGAGGGGATCAGACATTCGCAACCTCGCCTTCTTTTATAGCAGCTTTGGCGCGACGGAAGAAAAATTTGCGGGGATAAGATTGAATCGATTGCCGATCTATTTACGGTGGATGAAGTCGTGAATCGTGAAGTCGTGAATCGTTAGTATTGTATGAGTGGCGTTTTGAAAGATTGTCACCCTGCCTGCCCCGCCGGATGGCGCGGAGCTTGCCGAAGGGTGAAGCTGGGAGGCAGGAGTGGTGAATCGTAGGTGGTCGGGACTAGGAAGTAGGAGGTTTTTTTCTACCTGTATTCTCTCCGCAATCAACAGATCCAGTGGCTTCGTGATCTTGATATTATTTTCCCCTCTCCCTCAACGAGCGAAACTTTCATACCATAGGCTTCCACTACAGTAGCTTCATCGGTGAATTGCGTCTTATAGTCTATTTGATACGCAGGCAGGATTATCTTGCTATGAAACGTTTGAGGAGTTTGCACAAGCAATGACTTTACCGCGGTCAAAAGGTTCACTGCCTTCTTGTTTTAATAATCTTACACTGTCTTTTGAAGGCATCACCGGGATGGCCGAGCCTGTAGCAAATGCCATGTCGTAACAGCGATGGATAAGATCAGTTGACAAAAGGCAGCGGACACCATCGTGTACAAAGATGATGGATTCTTCATCGATCATTGCCAGGCCATTCCGAACCGAATGAAACCGGGTCTCGCCACCTTCGACCATATTGATCGCCCGATTCTCAAAATAAGTCTTCACTAGCTGGCCACCGGTATCCATATGGGCCGCAGGCAGAACTACAATCACCCGCAGATCATCGTAAGCGTCGAGGAAGGCTTTGATTGAATGGCAGAGAACAGGTTTATCACCAAGTAACAGGAACTGCTTGGGAAGGCTGCTCCCATCCTGGTGCCTGCTCCTCCTGCAACAATGACGGCGTATTTGAGCATCAATGCAAAGAACAGTGTTTTAATCTAGTAAACGAAATAAAAATAGGAGGCTGATGGCAACGAGGAGAGCAAAAATGTTGTCAGCCCTTTCATTAATTATTGTATTTTAAAATTAACCTAATTTCCATTTCGCAACCCGCGCCCTAATTAGATTTTTCATATTTTGGCTTAGGTTTTCCCAAAGGGGAACCTGTCCTTAACCATTAAACCACTGATTTATGAGAACTGCCGTCAAACTCATCCTACTATTTATTGCCATAAGCGCCGCTGGCAAAGCTCAAAGTCCTCTGCTAGTTCCAAAGCCTTCGACTGACAGTATCGGTCAAACTGAAAAGAATTTTTCATTGTAAAAGGAGATGAAATCCGTCGTTTCCCTCGATTGATTTTTTGCAGGCGGTCAATGGCCTGTTTCCATGGGTATTTTCCCAGCAGCCCAACCCGAACGAGTTCCTATTTGTCGTAGATGGTTTTATCTTAACTGATATCAATAGTATTAGTCTCAATGACATTGACCAGATCATATTTCACCAGGGACAATGCCTATGGCACCCTATTTCCATTTTCCCGTGCCGGTACTTTTTGATAACCACCCGGAACGGGGAGAACAAAAAACTTCAATTAAATTTCAACACGCAATATAATTCGGCCTGGAACAAAAATGGTTATCTGCCCTCAGGCAACTTCGGAAGATATGACCCAACAAAAACAACCAACGAGCCTGATAATAAGCCTGGGCATTACCTGAGCAACAATATTTCTCTTTCATTTGGCGGCAAAAACTACGGGGATACATTTCAGCGGAAGCCAACAGTGAAAAGCACGCAGAAATCCATCAGCATACGATCTTCGAGTTCGGTTCCCCGCCGAACGACACCGTGAGATCAAACAGCTTTAGCCAGTTTACCGGGCAAAAGATTCTCTTAAAGCTGAATTATCGTTTTTCAAAAAATTGAGGCGGGAATCATGGGCAATTATGCCCACGAGCAATTTAAGAGCTCCAGCGACTGGCAAATTTTCTCCAACTATACCGGTGTTGATACAAAACAATTGAAGACCCTGAGAACTATTATGAGGCTGGTTTTTTCCTCAATTACCGGATAGTGAAACGCCTCACAAATACTACGTGGTTCGAATATTTGTCGGAGAACCTTCACTCTGTCGCGAGTGAGCGCCTGAGCATCCAGCCCCAGCAACTACTATACGAAAGCGTCTTCCAATCTATTCCAAAGAATAAAAATTATGTCGTTCGTGATCAACTGGTATACAATTTTGTCAGCGCCCGAAAATTTACGGCGGATGCTTCCGTTACATTCGCATATCTCCACCGCAATTATTCTGCCGGCTCTTACAGCCAGTTAGGGGATCCTTTGGCTATAGTGCAAACTGGGAAAAGAGAAAATTGCCAGTTTAAACCCGGCGTTGAATTTCTCATGGAATCACATCTTGTCAGGGTATGTCGGCGGAGCATTTCTTATTGGGAAGAAAACGTTTAAGGAGGTTAGCCCGGACGACAAGAAACGCTTCTATTCAGGCATCGAAGTAGATTTCTCGTCATTGTTGAGATCGGCCAGGGCAGTGGATCATCTCGCACTTTCCCTTAATTATAGCGATCTCCTTAAAAATAATTCAAATAATTACTGGCTGAATCCAGTGTATTTAACCAATTTTTTTATTCCGCTGACCCAGTTTGACGTCGCAGCGGGCCCTACATATAGCAGTCAGCCTTTTCACCCCGATTTGTTGGAAAGCAGGCTTATTGCGATCCATTTAAGCTCGTCTTTTTTAATAACCGCCTCCAATTTCTTGCTGAATGGAGCGAGTCAAGACTTCAAAGAAATTACCCGGTATTAGCACCCCAGGTAACCATATACGTTATGCGAAACGAAACGACGCGTGGTTTATCACTCGCTTTATCCGGAAAGATCATTGAAAATTCTGCCACAAAGCTCAGGTCAACATTCAACCTCCTGTTTCCAAAAACAGCAGTGGAGAGAGCGTACTCACCGACGAGGCCTCCTTCGAAGAATCATCCCTGCGAGCAGGATGGCAGACCAGGTTCGAACATAAACATGTATTTGCGCAAATAAACTTATTGGGCGATTTCGAGCATGTTTATTACGCCTATCATCGGAACTCCTATGGACCCGTTCCTGAGAAGCACAATGATTTCAGCGCAAATTATATCGTACTGGGATTCCAGCCATCGATAAAAGGAAAATCGGCATTGAGTGCAGTGTCATTCTTCCTGCAGGCGCGAAATTTATTTATGACGAAGCAATTGGCGTGAGTACTATCTATTGATCATTACGCAGGGATCGGAGTAAATGTTTCGTTTTAGATCAGTCTCCTGAAAGAAAGAACTAAATCACGAGATACAATCCCGCCGCCCAGGCGGGATTGTCATTTGGTTCTTGTTTCTTACGCTAACCAGCATTCTATTTATAGATTCCAACTTCCATCCTCCCATCACTATTCTTCATTCCCCTATACATTCCCTCGCTGTTAAACAACAATTGCGACATTACCGCTTCGAATCCACGCCAATCATTCCTCCTCCCCCTCCATTTTCATTAATTTATCATTCACTACAATGTCCATAGCGGTCTGCAACGAAAGCCCTTTATATTCCATTAAACAACTTACATCGTAAGCAGCGACCGCACGAATGAACATCTCACCATGTCCCGTGCAACTGACTGCGCAGGTCTTGTTGTTAGCGAAAGTACCCGAGCCGATGATAGAACTATCTCCTATCCTTCCCCATTGTTTGTTGGTCATTCCACCCTGTGCTGGTGGCAGCAGCAAGATTACCATGTATGTCGCAGGCGGCAGCGCCGACAGTACCAAATTTCTTGTCTTTCGTGCCTTCAGCGGCCGGATCTACCTTCACGCTTACATTGTGATCCAGCGCTGACCTCATCGCTGCCCTGCATTTGCTTCCATTGATCATAGCGGAATTGGGAAAAGAAATATTCGTCCGGTTCGGTTCTGATCCCAAGCTCCCTGGCAAAATCCTCAGCTCCCTTGCCGGTCAACATTACGTGTGGGCTCTTCGTCATCACCGCATAGGCGAGTTGAACAGGGTTCCGGATATTTCTGCACTGCAGCCACAGAACCCGCCATCAATGTCTTCCCATCCATGATAGAAGCATCCATTTCCTGGCTGCCATCTTTGGCAAATACAGATCCCTTGCCTGCATTAAAGAGAATGTTATTCTCCAACGACACGGTGGCAGCAATCACTGCATCAAGTGCCGAGCCTCCATTTTGTAACAATTCATACCCTGCAGTCAAAGCATCATCCAGGGCTTGCCGGTAGGCCGCCTTTTTCCGCCGTCATATTCTTTCTTAAAATAGTTCCGGCTCCCCCGTGAATAGTCAGACTAAACGGATTCATACGTGTCAATGGGTATTTGTTTCGTGTTCGAAATTAGCTATTATTGTTTAGCCATAATCACCATTCTCATCTATGACTGTCAAACGAAAGCTTACCCGGGAAGATATTATTTTGATAATAACGAACCTGATCCCTGTTTACGGTGTCTGGTTCGGAGGCATGGAGCCCCACCTGACGCATTTATTGTCTATGCCTTGGAAACGATTATTATTGGAGCAATGACCCTGTTAAAGCTTCTTGTCCTTACTATCGTGCGCAGGAAGGACGATTGGTACACCGGGGAGAGCCGTATCAAGGTAAGCGGGCTGGTGTTCATGCTCTTTTCATTTTGCATTATGGTCTGTTTGTGGCAGTTCAAACCAGTTTGTTTTCTGAAGCGGCCAACATTGTTCCACCGGAAATGGGCTGCTCTTATTTTTCTTCCATTGGTACAACTATATCAATGAAGATATCTCGATCATGCTTGGAGCCTTTATTGTCAGTTATCTCGCCATGGTCCTTATTCCATTTATTGTGACAGGAGAATACAAAGAACCAGTCACTATGATGCGGGTAATGTTTCAGCCTTATGGCCGCATCCTGATTCAGCAAGTTTACCGTCATTCTCGGAAGCATGTTCCTTACATTTAGTTTCGGCAAGGCTTTTATCCTGGTGTTTGCGCTGATAAAAATATTTTTTGAAGTCTATCTCAACCTCGATCAAGCTCATTGATAAGTCAACGGCGGAGGTGGAAAGAAAATCCGGGGAAAGTGAGAGTTGAAGTCGGATCGGCTAAGACAATAAAACCTCGCATTCATTCAATAACTTCTGTTTATCAATCGCAACTGTTCCGACTTCCTCACAAACCAGGCCGCCCGCAATATTGGCAATCTCAGCCATCAGGTGCACATTTTTTGTGACGGCATAGACCAGTGAAGCTGACTGCAATGACGGTGTCACCTGCTCCTGAGACATCGGCTATGTTCCGCAAGTGGGAAGCTAATTATAGCAGATTGTCCATTGAATTGCGATAAAAGACGCCCTTATCAGAAAGCGTAATAAAAGAAATAGCATGGCGAAGAACTGCGTTCAATTCTTTATGAATGTTGGCAAGTCCATTTTTATTTACATCGATCAGCAATAGATTTAATCCTTCCTTTACCTCTTTCAGGTTGGGTTTGAAAATGTCGACGCCACGATAGCTGAAAAAATTCTTCCGTTTGGGGTCAACGGATGTGATTACACCGGATTTCTTACACAAGCTGATCACATCCTGGATAATCTTTTGCGTGAGTATCCCTTTATTGTAGTCCTCAAAAATGATCACGTCGGGCTTTTCCTTTGTGATAAATGCCTTTGCTCTGTCCAACAAATTGGAGTGTATCCACTTCCGCTCAGATCGTTGGTGATCTCTGCATCGAGGCGCATCATTTGCTGATTGCGGCTGATGATCCTTGTCTTGTTGGTTGTAATACGTTCCCGCTCCGGGTCAATGTAGTCCGTATTAATATTATTAGCGATAAACATTTGATCCAGTTTATCACCGTCTTCATCTTTACCGATCACTGATAGCACACGAAAGTCTCGGGCGCCCAGGGATTGAGCATTGAGTGCCACGTTACCGGCTCCGCCAATCCGGTAATCTTTTTTGTAATGAAACAACAGGCACGGGAGCTTCCGGAGAAATGCGTTCAACGCCGCCCCACATATATGTATCCAGCATCACATCGCCAATAACACCCACTTTCAATTTGGCAAATGAGTCAAATAGTTCCTTGATGTTTTCCATACTGCAAAAATCGGTAGTTCTGGTTCTTTCCGCGACGATATTGCAATAAAATAAAGTGGAACTGCCCAGCAGCACAATGGCGAGACCCGCATAAGGAGTAAACTCGGTTCTAGAAATCGCGAGGAAAATGCAAAAGGTCGTGCCAGAATATAATATAAAGCACAGGAAGGAACAGGGTAGCCAAAAGCTTTATAGGGTAGCTTTCAACTTCCGGTCTTCTTCAAAATAAAAGTGCCGATGATGGTCAACATATAGAATATCACCACGACAAAGGAGATCATCGCTAAGCAAATCGTTATAGCTTCCGCTCAGACACAACAGGGACGCCACAACAGCCTGTGCCCACAATGCCCATTCGGGAACACGCTTGTTTATTCAAAGCGCCCTGCCTTTCTGAAGAATAGTCCATCCATTAGCCATTGTATAATACACTCTCGCACCTGCCAGGATCAGCCCATTGTTACATCCAAATGTCGAAATCATGATCGACTACGGCGATCACTTTCGAGCCAATGCTTCCGAATATCGCATCTGATGCGGCGACGGCTGCGCGGCCACCTTTCGGATAAGGCGATAGCACTTAAGGAAGCACATTCAGGTACATTAAATTCGCGGCTTATGTAAATAATTGTTACGATTAATGTTCCAAAAAAGACTGAGCCCGATATTCCTTTTTGGGTTCTTGATCTCCCCACGATAAACGTCACATTGTTCCAGGCATCACTGCTGAATATGGAACCCACCATGGACGCGGCAATTTGCCCGAATCAGAGACTGGCGCCTCCAATATTTTCCCAGTGTCTGTTGCGCGCCATTCCTCCCTGATTGGCTGCGCTTTTGCCGGTAATATTTTTCATCGCGTGAAGTCCGGTCTTCCAGTTTTCGGCCCAAAAGCTGTCTTTTACCAATACAAATCCAAGAATGATCAAACCAAAGAGCGAGAGCAATTTGATGTAGTAAAGGTTGTTTGAATGAATTTCACCTTCTTTAATACCCCTGGTATTTGTGTACGTCAGTAAAAATATATCAAACGCAATTGGCAAGAAGCTGCGCGGCCGAGGATTGAAACTCCAAAAACGAAGATAGCAATAACTAGCCCCTCGCCTACTTCCGGGATCAGATAAGCCGTCAAACCTGCTAAATGCAAGCACCGACGGCTGCAATAGTTGCCGTTTGGTATCACGGCAAAGAAACTCCACCCATATAGAAATCCCATTAACGGGTTATAGGCTTCCTTCAGGTAAACATATTGCCCCCTGCTTTAGGAAACATCCGCTCAATTCTCCGTAACTGACGTGCCGCCGTTATTGTCATAAAACCCTGTGATCACCCAGACAGCCACAAGCCAGCCGGCGCTTCCACGTGCCGGGTGCTAATATCCGCGCTGACGATAAATATACCTGAACCGATCATTGAACCGGCAAACGATCATCGTTGCGTCGACTAATCCGAGGGATTGGTTTGAAGGAAGTTTGTTCTGCCATGCAGTATTTCGGGTTTGATTTCAAGATAAGTATTTCAGTCCATTTATTTCAATCGAATGAAAAAAGCAAGCAGATTACAACCTTTTGGCTGGCCTGGGTGTAGCTCTGTGTCCTTTGTGGGAGTTCCCAGAGCAGGGTCGTATTTCCACAAAGGATTACGGAGCATACACAAGACCACTGTTAAATTACTTTCGTCAGGTGGCGCTTACATAGCACTATCGACTAACGACTATTGACTTTCTTAGCCCCTATAACATTCAAAGATCCCCGGCTACCGGGAGGATCTTCGACAATGTAAGTCAGGACCTTTTATTTCTTTCTTTCTGGTAATTTTCATTCAACCCTCTTGCATCACATCATTAGGTAATATTGTAAGCCGTGTCTTTATAATAAATCAAATCTGCTGCATATGCAAAAATGTAAGAGTACTCATTATTCTTATTATATTCCTTTCAGAAATCTGCAATGGTAGTCTTAAGAGTTAAATTGCCTATGCATGACAAAATCCTGGTACTGCTGATCCAATTCCTGCTTTTGGTTCTTGAGTTGTTCGTCCAATTGTTGCAGGTCGATCCTCGCTTTTCATAGTCATCCTTTCGACATCAGAAGTCGCCTTTTGCTTATAGGTATCGTACCGGGTTCTTATAGGTCATGTCAAGGCGGGCCAGGTCATTGTTATATTCCTTTTCTTTTTGATTGATCTCGGATTTTACATCCTTTACCATCAAAAATTACTTTCAACCGAATCCATTTCAAAATACGCGATGCGGAGCGAATGATAGATGGCCGAATGCTTGAGTCTTTGAAAGATATTCTGACTTCACAGCAGCGGTTTCCTCTTCTTTGGGCTCAATTGTACAAAAGCAAATAGCCTGCAACCAGCGTCAATACTATGTTCAGATTAACAAGCTATTTTTCATCAACATACATTTTTACAAAAGTAATTACAGGAATAGGCGGCCAAATATAGTAAAAGCTTTCACTTTTATGAAACACTTAACGTGGATTACGCCGATTATGCGAATTACGGATTACACGGATTGGGTCCCTGTCAGCCAAAAAGCAGGAAGGTTCGATTCCTAGCTTTTATATATCAGCGAAATCCATTAAATTGATCAATAATCCGCGTTCAAAACAATCGCGGTAATCCGCGTTTTATTCTTCTTCATCAAACGCCATCGCTTCATCTTGTCGTCTGCAACAACTCATATTCTTCCTTGCTACCTACGATCATATTTTCAAACTCGCGCAATCCGGTACCTGCCGGTATCGGGTGACCTGTGATCACATTCTCCTTCAGATCCGAGCATGTCGTCTGTCTTACCATGTATAGCGGCTGATGATAAGCACCTTCGTTGTTTCCTGGAACGATGCTGCAGATATCCAGCTCGGTACACCCAGCGATGCTTTGGTGATACCCAGCAACGTGTGGAGCCGATGACGTAGCCGGTTTGGCATCACGGAAGTCAACCGGTTTGCTGTCATTGCGGCGAAGAACAGAATTTTCTTCTCTCACTTCACGCAGGCTCACGATCTGACCTGCACGGAGTTTTGGTGAATTCGCCGATATCCGTTACGACTTTCTTATCAAAGATAAAATCGTTCTCTTCTACAAACTCAAATTTATCTACCAGAAGTCATCTTCAAGGAATCTTGTATCGCCCGGATCAACTAATCGCTCACTTTACGCATCATCTGGCGAACGATCACTTCAATATGCTTATCGTTGATCTTCACACCTTGCAAACGATACACTTCCTGGATTTCATTCACTACGTATTGCTGTACAGCAAATGGTCCCTGGATTGAAAGAATATCCTGTGGCGAAGTTTGTCCATCACATAATGCGCGAACCTGCTTTTACAAAGTCACCATCCTGTGCCAGGATCTGTCTTGTCAACGGCACAAGGTATTTTTTCTGTACGCCATCTTTGGCTTCGATGATGATCTCACGGTTACCACGTTTGATAGCATCCCATTGTTACCACACCATCGATTTCGAAACCACGGCAGGATTGCTCGGGTTTCTTGCTTCAAACAATTCGGTAACACGTGGCAAGACCACCGGTAATATCTCTCAGCTTACCCAGTACACGAGGTATCTTCACACAACACCTGGCCGGCTTTTACATCATCACCTTCATCAAGCATGATATGGCTTCCGGTTGGCAGGTTGTATGATTTGCTTTCTTTGCCTTCTACAATATTGAAGGGATCTTTGTTTTATCACGTGTTTCAATAACCACTTTTTCACGGTGACCTGTTTGCTCATCAGATTCTTCGCGGTAGGTAACGCCTTCAATCACGTTGTCAAATTTGAGCTTACCATTGATCTCCGCCATGATAACGTTGTTGAATGGATCCCATGTACAGATCACATCATCCTTTGTGAACTTTCTGGCCATCCTTTACATTCAAAGTAGCACCATAAGGAATATTGTTCGTGATCAGCAGGCGATCATTCTTAGTATCAATGATACGCACCTCACCGGTACGACCGATTACTGCCTGTGCTTTATCGCCTTCGTTGTTCTCAGCATGTTACACGTACGCAACCCATCAAACTGGATAGTTCCGTCGAATTTAGCAATCAGTGTTGAATCAACAGTAGCAGAACCCGCAACACCACCCACGTGGAATGTACGCAAGTGTCAGCTGGGTACCCGGCTCACCGATAGACTGTGCGGCGATGATACCAACTGCATCACCCTTCTGCGCCGTTATCCCACTGGCAAGGTTCTTACCGTAGCACTTAACACAACAACCGCGCTTGCTTTCGCAGGTCAGCACATGAACGGATTTCCACTATCTCAATACCGGCTCTCTTCAATTTTCTTTGACAATATCTGCCGTTATTTCATCGACCGGCCAGCTAACTGATCAATTCTTCATTGATCGGATTGTACACATCATGCAATGATGTACGTCCTGCAATCCTGTCTGACAATGGTTCGATGACGTCTTCATTATCTTTTAATGCAGATGTTGCAATACCGCGCAGTGTACCGCAATCTTCTTCTGTGATCACCACATCCTGTGCCACGTCAACCAAACGACGGGTCAGGTAACCGGCATCGGCTGTTTTCAGCGCCGTATCAGCAAGACCTTTACGGGCACCGTGGGTAGAAATGAAGTAATCCAATACATTCAATCCGCCTTTGAAGTTGGAAAGGATCGGATTCTCGATGATCTCAGATCCGGTGACTACCTGATTTTCTTGGCTTCGCCATCAATCCTCGATACCTGCCAGCTGTTTGATCTGTTGTTTGGAACCACGGGCGCCGGAATCAAGCATCATGTACACAGAGTTGAAGCCCTGTTTGTCGTTGCTCAACTCGCGGATCAATGTTTCAGTGATCCTGGTATCCACACGGCTCCAGATATCAACGATCTGGTTATATCGTTCGTTGTTGGTGATAAGACCCATGTTGTAGTTATCCCAACACTTCACTCTACTTCACCTTTTGCATTCTCCAGTAATTCTTCCTTGATATCAGGAATGATAAGGTCATTGATGCTGAAGGACAATCCACCCTGGAATGCTGTACTGAAACCCAAGTGTCTTGATATCATCGCAGGAACTTGGCAGTTTTCGGAACGTTGGTGATCTTGGATGATATCACCAATGATCTCACGCAGATTCTTCTTGGTCAGCAATGCATTTACAAAACCAACTTCGGCAGGTACATGCTGATTGAAAATAACACGGCCTACAGTTGTTTCAATTAATTTATGAACCAGTAAACCATCCGCATTACGGATATTGGTCTTTACTTTGATCCACGCGTGCAGATCCACCACTACCCTCATTATAGGCGATCGATCACTTCATCAGCGGAATAAAATATTTTGCCTTCGCCGCGTACGATTTCTGTCTCAGTAGTTTTTTTACCCTTGGTAATATAATACAGTCCCAACACCATGTCCTGTGAAGGAAGGGTGATAGGTGTACCATTCTGCGGGTTAAGAATGTTATGCGATGCCAGCATCAGCAATTGTGCTTCAAGTACAGCGGCATTGCTCAACGGAACGTGAACCGCCATCTGGTCACCATCAAAGTCGGCGTTGAACGCCGTCGTTACCAATGGGTGTAACTGTATCGCTTTACCTTCGATCAATTTTGGCTGGAAGGCCTGATAGACAAACGGTGCAGCGTTGGGGCACGGTTCAACAATACCGGGTGACCCTTCAATATATTTTCAAGGATATCCCAAACAACAGCTTCCTTCTTATCAACCAGTTTCCTTGCAGACTTCACTGTTTTTACGATACCCCTTTCGATCAAGTTTACGAATGATAAATGGCTTGAACAACTCAGCCGCCATATCTTTTGGCAAACCACACTCATGCAGTTTCAATTCAGGACCTACTACGATAACGGAACGACCGGAGTAGTCAACACGTTTACCCAAGAAGGTTCTGACGGAAACGACCTTGCTTTACCTTTCAATACATCACTCAAGTGATTTCAATGCACGTCCGCCTTCGGCTTTAACCGCATTTGATTTACGACTGTTGTCAAACAAGCTGTCGATCAGCTTCCTGCAGCATACTTTTTCGTTGCGCAAGGATTACTTCAGGAGCTTTGATCTCCAATAATCTTTTCAAACGATTATTACGGATAATAACACGACGATACAGGTCATTCAGATCAGAAGATGCGAAACGACCACCATCCAAGAGGAACTAATGGACGCAAGCTCAGGCGGAATAACAGGAATATATTGCATCACCATCCACTCAGGACGGTTAGTGATCCTTGTATTTGCATCACGGAAAGCTTCCACCACGCTCAAACGTTTCAAGGCATCCGCTTTGCGTTGTTGTGATGTTTCAGTTGCAGCCGCATTACGCAAGATCAAATGACAATTGATCGAGATCGATACGTTGCAACATATCATGCACTGCTTCAGCACCCATCTTCGCGATGAACTTATTCGGATCATCATCTGGCAGGTACTGGTTATCCTTTTGGTAAGGTATCCAGGATATCGAGGTATTCTTCTTCAGTCAGCAGATCACCAGTATTCTGGCCTTTATCTGCGCGGATACCTGGCTTGAATCACCACAAAACTCTCATAGTAAACGATCGTCTCTAATTTCTTAGAGCTAACACCAAGCAGGTAACCGATCTTATTGGGCAAGCGATTTGAAATACCAGATATGAACAACAGGAACCACCAGTTTGATGTGACCCATTCTCTCACGACGCACTTTCTTCTCCGTTACTTCCACACCGCAACGATCGCACACGATACCCTTTATAACGGATACGCTTGTACTTTCCGCAGGCACATTCATAATCCTTTACCGGCCCGAAAATCCTTTCGCAGAACAAACCATCTCTTTCAGGTTTGTACGTACGATAGTTGATCGTTTCAGGCTTCAACACTTCGCCATAGCTTCTTTCCAAGGATAGTATCCGGAGAAGCTAAGACCGATAGTGATCTTTGAAAACGTGGCTTTGGGACGATTTTCTTTTTAATAGCCATATTTGTATTAGCTTTTAGCTTTGAGCTATTAGTTGTTGAGCTAAGATATTACCATTAATAATTAAACGTTCTTCAATGCGTACAGTCGAGATCGCAGCTTCAAAGTTTCTGATAACTGCCTCAGCTTCGTCACTTATTCAAATTTCAAGATCAAGCCCAAGTCCTCTCAACTCATGCACCAATACATTGAACGATTCAGGAATACCGGCTCTTGGAATATTATCACCTTTAACGATCGACTTCGTAAGTTTTTGCACGGCCGATGATATCATCAGATTTAATGGTCAGCAATTCCTGCAGAATGTTAGATGCACCATAGGCTTCCAGTGCCCACACTTCCATTTCACCAAAACGCTGACCACCAAACTGAGCTTTACCACCCAGCGGCTGTTGTGTAATCAAGACTGTAAGGTCCGATTGAACGGGCGTGCATCTTATCATCCACCATGTGGTGCAGTTTGATCATATAGATAATACCCACTGTTGCTTTCTGGTGGAAACGTTCATCCGGTTTCACCATCATACAGGAAAGTGTGACCGAACTTCGGTAATGCCTGCCTCTTTCACAATATTCGGCGATCTCATCTACTGTAGCACCATCGAAGATTGGCGTAGAGAATTTCACTCCCAGTTTCTCACCTGCCCAGCCCAAGAACAGTTTCATAGATCTGTCCGAGGTTCATACGGCTCGGTACACCCAATGGGTTCAATACGATGTCAACCGGTGTTCCATCTTCGAGGAACGGCATGTCTTCTGCACGAACGATCTTGGCAACAATACCTTTGTTACCGTGGCGACCGGCCATTTTATCACCCACTTTCAGTTTACGCTTAACAGCCAGATAAACTTTCAGCAAGTTTCAATACACCGGCAGGTAATTCATCACCAATCGAGATATTGAACTTTTCTCTCTTATAACGACCAAGTTCTTCGTTATACTTGATATTATAGTTGTGCAACAAGCGTATTAATCTGGTCATCTACTTTCTTGTCACTGGTCCAACCCAGCGGATTGATATTCTGCGTAATCCAAACCGGTCAAGATTCTTTCGCAGTGAACTTGGCCCCTTTACCGATCTGCACTTCGCCAAAGTTGTTGCTTACACCTGCTGAAGTATGATTCTCTCAATAAAGTTGTCAGTTTGTTCAACAATACTTCCATCAGATCAGCTTCATTCTTCTCATGCATTCTTTCCAGTTTCTCGATAGAAGCTTTCTCTCTCACTTTGGCATTCTTATCTTTCTTAGCTCGCTGGAATAGTTTCTTACCAATCACCACACCTTCTACACCATTTGGAGCTTTCAAAGAAGCATCTTTTGCATCACCGGCTTTATCACCGAAGATGGCGCGAAGTAGTTTTTCTTCCGGTGTAGGATCGCTTTCTCCTTTCGGTGTGATCTTACCGATCAGAATATCGCCTTCTTTAATCTGGGCACCGATACGAATGATACCATTTTCGTCCAGGTCCTTTGTTGCTTCTTCCGATACGTTTGGGATATCAGGCGTCAATTCTTCTTCACCCAAGTTTTGTATCACGTACTTCCAGTTCATATTCAGAAATATGAACAGAAGTAAACAAGTCTTCACGAACCACTCTTTCGCTGATAACGATAGCATCCTCGAAGTTGTATCCTTTCCATGGCATGAAGGCCACCTTCAGGTTTTGACCAAGTGCCAGCTCACCATCCTGAGCTTGCATAACCTTCAGTAAGGAAATCACCTCTCTTCACCTTCTGTCCTTTCTTAACTGCGGGTTTCAGGTTGATACAGGTTTCCTGGTTGGTTTTGATGAACTTGGTTAGTCTGTAAATTCTGAGGTCATCTTCAAAGCTCACCAGTTTTTCCTCTTCATCTCTGTCGTAGCGAACATGGATTTCATTTGCATCCACAAATTCAACAATACCATTTCCTTCTGAGTGGATCTGGATCCTCGCATCGCGGGCAGCTTTTCCTTCCAGGCCTGTACCCACAATCGGGTACGTCAGGACGGATCAGCGGAACAGCCTGGCGTTGCATGTTTGATCCCATCAGCGCACGGTTGGCATCATCATGCTCGAGGAAGCGGGATCAATGAAGCACTCAAACCAACGATCTGGTTGGGTGCAACGTCCATAAATTCCACTTCAGTCTTTTCAAGTATCGGGAAGTCGCCTGTCTGGCGGCTAACGATCTTCTCTTCAATGAACTCTCCTTTGTCATTCAACGGAGAGTTGGCCTGTGCGATCTTGGCAGTATCTTCTTCTTCTGCACTCAGGAAAGTAAGTTTCTTCATATCCACTTTACCATTCATTCGACTTTACGATAAGGCGTTTCGATAAAGCCCATGTCGTTGATCTTGGCATGCACACAAAGTGTAGATATCAAACCGATGTTTGGACCTTCAGGTGTTTCAATAGTACACAAACGGCCATAGTGAGAATAGTGTACGTCACGAACCTCGAAGCCTGCTCTTTCACGGCTCAAACCACCGGGTCCGAGTGCGGAGATACGACGTTTGTGCGTGATCTCACTCAAAGGATTGGTCTGATCGAGGAACTGCGACAACTGTGATGTACCAAAGAATGAATTGATCACAGAAGAAAGTGTTCTGGCATTGATCAGGTCAACTGGTGTGAACACCTCGTTATCCCTTACGTTCATTCTTTCACGGATCGTACGTGCCATACGGGCAAGACCAACACCGAACTGAGCATATAACTGCTCGCCTACTGTACGTACACGACGGTTGCTCAGGTGATCGATATCATCAATTTCCGCTTTACCATTGGTTAAGCGCAACGAGGTATTTAATGATGAGCAATAATATCTTCTTTTGTCAATGTCTTTCTGAGTCGAGCGGCGCATCGAGGTTCAGTTTGCGGTTGATCTTATAACGACCGACTTCACCAGAGATCATAACGCTTATCGCTGAAGAACAATTTATCGATGATACCACGTGCTGTTTCATTATCGGGAGCATCGGCGCCACGCAATTGACGATAGATGATGCTGAACCGCTTCCAGTTCACTGTTAGAAGTATCTTTATTCAGGGTATTGTAGATGATTGCATAGTCACCACCTACATCTTCTCTCTGGATGAACACACTCTTTTACATCCATTTCGGCGATCATGGCAATAGACTCTTCATCCAGCACGGTATCGCGTTCCAGAACGATTTCGTTTCTTTCGATAGACACAACTTCACCGGTATCTTCATCCACGAAATCTTCCACCCATGTTCTCAATACACGGGCAGCAAGCCGTTTTCCGATATATTTCGTTAAGGTTCTTCTTATCAGCCTTTACTTCATCGGCCATTCCAAACAGTTCGAGAATGTCCTTATCTGTTTCGTAACCGATAGAACGTAACAAGAGTTGTTACCGGGAATTTTTTCTTACGATCGATGTACGCATACATCACGTTGTTGATGTCTGTAGCAAACTCCATCCATGCCCCTTTGAAAGGAATGACCCGTGGCAGAATAGATCTTTGTTCCGTTCGGGTGAACAGACTGACCAAAGAATACACCGGGTGAACGATGCAACTGAGATAACTACTACCCGCTCAGCACCGTTGATAACGAAAGTACCGCGCGGTGTCATGTAAGGAATATTCCCAAGGAATACGTCCTGAACGATGGTCTGGAAGTCAACGTGCTCTTCATCATTACAACTCAGACGCAAGTTTTGCTTTAAGTGGAACGGCATAAGTCAATCCACGCTCCATACATTCTTCGATGGTATAGCGCGGAGGGTCGATGAAGTAATCCAGAAACTCTAACACGAAAATGTTGCGGGTATCAGTAATGGGAAAATTATCCTTGAACACCTTGAACAAACCTTCACATGTTTCGCTTGTCGGGAGTAGTTTCTAACTGGAAAAATCTCTTGAAACGATTGAATCTGCACTTCAAGAAGGTCAGGGGCTTCGGCCAAGGTGTTTGATTTTTCCGAAATTTACCCTGTTGATTCATTTTTGTTGAGGACATACGCTAAAACCGGTTTTAAAAGACTTCAGGACGTACAAATCACTTTCGGGCTTCCATTTTGCAAAAATGAAAGCCGATGAATATCAATTAATTGAGTATGATTTGGGACGTCAAAATTTGTTTGGCCAAAATTAAAGGATGGCAAAGGTAAGGAATGGCTATTCTCTGACCAAGAAATCTTGCTAACAATAATCTGGCCAAAATACCACTAACAGGTTATTTTCCAGGGCTTCGATGCTGTAATTTAACCAAAGCGAGGTATGGATTGGAGGGATTTTGGTGATTATCTCAGCTTTTCACATCGCGACAGGGTCGCAATTTAAGTCATTTTATTTTTTATCATCACCGGATTTTTCTGCCCGATCTTTTATCGATGGGGCCACTTCAAAAAATGTTGCAAGCGACACTTCCTGATCACTTCTCTCCGACGTTAGAACAAAAATGGAGGATGAAGAAAACAAATATTCCAGTCGTCGGCGTTACGAAAATGATGATCATATTTTCACAGCGAAAAACAAAAGCTATTCCCGGTATTCAAATGCCAGTTTGTTTTTTCGATCCCAATGAATTGATGAGGATGGATGGAAAAATTAGATTAAGAGAAAAGACGATACACACGATCCGGAATTATCTTGCCGCGTGAGGTCGTCGTCAATTCAGAAAGAGCAATACGTAACTGAACGAAGTACAA
>ERZ1370068.10904-contig-9562_pt1 | contig 28667 bp, 48 predicted proteins | sample MGYA00561227_ERZ1370068 | MGnify/ENA primary metagenome ERZ1370068 (study PRJEB38410, sample SAMEA6850437) | metagenome | study: Metagenomic assessment of the ecological functions of the soil: analysis of the soil microbiota associated with the...
AAATACTTCGTTCAGTTACGTATTGCTGGGGACTTGATTATTACTCTGCCTGCCCGATTGATGTCAACTTTCGTTGGGAGCTGTGCCTTCACGGGAAGCGCGCTTACGCTGAGAGCGCAGACCTCGCGTTTGTAACGAGCGCCGCAGGCGCAAATTGTGATTGGAGAAAGCAATTCCAGGCAATCGGTCACCAGGGCGCCTAACGCACCGCGATCGAACCGGTCGTGGGCGCTCTCCGGCCTGCGCTGTGAAGTTTTGCCGTTCATGGTTATAATCACCGTTTCCTATGAGCACCACTTTTATGACTAACAGCACCGAGACACCATTTGAAACTTATCTCAGCGCCCAGGGCGAAGAAGCCTGGGCGGCAACTCTAACTGCGTTGTTGCGTTCGATTCACGAAGTTGACAAGAACGCCACGCAGATTTGGTTTTCGTTCTACCCGCTTTCATTGTGCCGGGCACTTCACGACTCCCCGAATCCGGAGCGTTTGGCAGCGCAGCTCCTGATGCAGGGCGTTTTTTCGCCTCGCGGACCAGGTCGATTCATCCCACAGAGTTTCTTTACGGCCATCGCTATTGGCCGGAAGTGGCAAAAAGCCGTCGAGGACTTTGCCGCCGGTTTCAATGACGCCGGCAGCGAACGGCTATCTGATCAAATTTTCGAAGGTCAGCGAGGTCGCCCAGCGCGGCGGGCTCGATAAGTCTTTAACGGCTGGAATCACCGCAGTCGCGTTCATGACTGTTCAGCAGGTTGGGCTCGCGGCGTTCAAGAATGCCAAAGGCGAAATGCTGCTGGACCGCAAGCGTGCCAAAAATCGGCCGACCCAGGTCCTGCGCGACCGCGCCGTCGACGACAGCCAGGGTCTTTTTGGTTTTCTGAGAACGGTAGACAAGAAGTGGACGGTCACGCACGACGAGAACGACCCGGCGGCGAAGTACAAACCAAACCACGCGCAGGATCTTGCCTGGGGCGCTGAAGCCGATCGCTCGCGCAACTGGCGCGAACCTGATGCGCGCCGCATCGAAGGTCCGATTCCCGTTGAGTGTCGATCGGCGTCATGCGGCACGTGCTGGGTTGGCGTGCTCGGCGGCGCCGAGAAGCTTTCCGACGTGGCCGTGCGCGAGGGTAAGAAAATAAAAGAGTTCGGCTACATCGACACGCGACCGAACCAAAGCCGCTCATTCGGCTCGCTTGTCAGGCGCAGGCACACGGTGCTGTATCGGTCGTTATCCCGCCCTGGAATGGCGTGTCTGGCAAGTACCTGAAATCCTTGAAGCAAACCAGTGAAGCGAGGCTCCGAGTAGAGCGCCAGGAGCAGGCGGCAGGAGCAGGCGGCAGGAGCCAGATCGAAGGCGATGCTGTAAGGTTCTCGCCGCTCGCGTTTGTCGTCGCGGCCGCTGCTCTGAGCACTGGCGGGCTCTTCATCAAGTGGACTTCACCTCGGGTCTGAACTCTCCTTTGGCCGCTCGCTGCTGGCGGCCATCACGGTCGCAATTTTCACCAGGCGTGAAGGCTTGCCTGAACGCGGTTACGGCGCGCTCGCCTCAGTGCTCTACGCCGCGTTGTTGGTTCTCTTTGTGCTGGCAACCAAGGAGAATCACCGCCGCCAACGCGATCTTTCTGCGTAATACACCGCGCCCGGTTCATCTACTGATTTTCGAGCCGCTGTTCTACAGGGAAAATTCCGCGCGCGCGATCTCGTCGGTGGTGCTGGTTTGCGTTCGCGGCATGCGTCGCTCTTCTTCGTCGGCAAGCTGCGTCCACAGGACGTCACCGGCAACTTGCTGGCGCTCGCGTCCGGGACTCTGCTTCGCCTGTTACCTTCCTGTTGCTACGACACACAAAAAGCGCGCGCCGTCAATCGCGCGTCTTCAGTCATCTACGGCAACCTGCTCGTCGTTCTCATCAGCCGCGCCGGGCGGTCATGCAGCGATTCCGCGCATGACTTGTGCGCTCGACACGCTTTGAGCGTGGATTTACCTGGGCGTGGTGCAGATCGGTTTGGCCTACACGCTGTTTACGGTAGCGATGTCGCGCGGCGTGCGTTCGCTTGACGCGGGCATCGTGGGCTACGTCGAGCCGGTGCTGAATCCAGTCTGGGTCTTTCTGGTGCTTGGCGAACGACCGACGCAGTGGGCTTTACTCGGCGGCGCGATCATTGTGATTGCGGTTGTCTGTCACACGCTGATTGAGGCCAGGCGCGGCCGGCAACGTGGTAGCACTGTCATGAAAGATCCTATCTGTGTAATCTGCGGATGAAACCTAACCGCCTTCGGCGCGTTGTTTCGCGGCGGCAGCTACAGCGCGCAGGCGTTCAACTTTCTGTTCGAAAGTCTCTCCGGACACCGGCCCGGTATCAACCACTCACAATAAGTTGATCTGATCATCAGGAACGATCAGCCTGACCGGTTGGCTTGGGCGTCTCTGAAGGCGCGGCGGCTGTTCGTGCGGGAGCCGCAGCGGCCGTCTCCGCCTCGTCTGCTGGAGTCATTGCGGACTCCAGCACCGCTGCAGCAACCGGCGATATCCGGCGCTGATGCGGCTGCGGTCGGTTCTCCGCCCTCCCTCGGCGCTGCTGTCGGCCCCGGCGGCGACGGCTTTGAGACGCGCTACCTTCTGTTCGAACGTCTCCCCGCAACTGGTCCAGTGTCGACCACACCTGCATAAGTCGATCGTCTATCCAACTTGCGATCGGGTTCGGCTCCGGCTTTGGGAGTTGCTGCTTTTGCTGCGGGTGCCGCCGCAGGTTTGGCCGCCGCGACAGGTGCTGCGGCTTTGCTGCCGGCGCGGCTGCAGTTTGTTTTGGTTGCCGGGTTGGCGGCCGGAGTCGTCACCCGGCGCATGACCGGTCGTCTCCATGACAAACACGCCGCGGGCATCTTTCTTGATCACCGGTAACGAGCCGCCCGCGGCTTGCAGCAGCGCCGAAGCTCAGCTTCGACGTAAACCGGTGCTGTTTATGCGGATCGCGTACGTGACCCAGCGGCGGCCCCATGTAAAGCATGCCGCAAGTCTGACACTTTGAAAGCACGTCATCGCCACGCAGATGAACTTCCGACGCCTCACCGGCGGTGCGCAGTTGTTTGAGATGACCGTTGCAGAGTTTGCCCTTGGCGTTCTTCTCCATTGCAGACGGTCTGCGCGTTGGTGATTCGTTTTGGCGCCGGCGCAACCGCGGGCGTTGCCAGCAGAACGGTTCGCTCGACGCGTCGCTTCGGAGGCAGTAGTCATAAGTTGCTGGGCTGACTTTCGCTCGGGAGTGCTTTCCGGATTGCGAACAAATTCTTACCGAGACGAGCGAACGCGCGTCAACGCTAACCGCCAAGACGCCAAGCAACGCCAAGCCCAGAACATCGGCAGCAGGTCAGAGGTTTCGCTCTGGCAGCGTGAATGGTGGCATGACTTACGTGGAAACCTCGCCAGAGATTGAAACATTGGCGTTCTTGGCGACCTGGCGGTAAGTGGTCGCGACAACCGTGTTAAGCTGAACGCTTGATGCTAAAGGATTTGCTCGGAGCGATTTGGCGGGGGCGCCCAGGTCACTGCGGCGTTGGACAGTCCGACTGAGCCACCCGCGGTTTGCCGTGACTGTCGGCGCTGTCGTTACCGATGCCTGGCGGTCGCGTGTTGTTATTGAGAAGCATCCGGTTTCGTCCCGGGTCTGGTTGGGGAATTCGCGGGGTTCATGGAGACTGGCGAGCAAGCCGAAGAAACTCTGCGACGAGGCTGCGCGAAGAGATTGCGCTCGAAATTGATCGAGGTGCAAGTTGATTACCGTTCGGGCGTTTCAGCGGCCCGGACAGGTGGAAATGAATTTTCCGTTGTCAGAGCGATCGGAGATCCGAGATGAAACTCAGTTTGAAATTCAAAAGAGCCGGCTGGTTTCTGCTGTGCAAGGATTACCGCCAGAGTTGCCATCCGATCAGGTGCAACTAATCAGGCGGGCGCTCAGTGATGGAGCAACGCCACACGATTGATGTATGCTGTCCGGGCAAAACAACAGTAATGAGTGATGAGTAATGAGTGATGAGTAGCGAGTGGGCTTGACCGCTGAAGAGTTCATGCCCACTTCATAACTCAGCACTCTTGTTTCATCACTCATAACTCATCCTCATTTACTCATCACTTGATTACCCTAAGGAAGAAGAAAATGGTTGATCTGAGTCCGTCGTCGGACACTGTGATGCAGATTCTTAAGCGCACGGGCGCTTTTTCGCGAAAGCCGCTTCGTCTATCCCAACGGCAAGCACTCACCACACTACTTTCCAGATGCCGCTGTGGCTTTTCGTTACTACGACACTGCGCGCGTACAACGGTGGCGCTACACGCCCAGGCAGAAAGTTTCGCGTGGACCGCGACATTGCGCGAGCCAGTTGCCGAAGGTGTCCAGTCATCAGCCCGAGCTCCGGCGTGCCACCGGTCGCTTTCGGCGTGCGCGACGCACTGGAGCCGCGAAACCGGATCTACTGGGCGGAAGGAGAGGCCGACAAGCGCAGGTTTCGGCGATACCGCACATAAACCCCAAGGGCGAGGTCGAATCCTGCATTACGGTGGACGACATCATCCGGGGCAGCGGCCACGCGATCGAGGGAAACAACTGGCGCGCTGGTGAAGGGACTGGGCGCGCCCGTTATTGGGTGCGGCGCGATTGTTCGCTTACCTGCGGCGGCGGACAAGCTGGGCGTGGTGCCGATCAGATCGCTGGTGGAGTTTGACGCGCAGATGTACGAGGTGATGAGTGTGGCGGCTGCAAGAAGGCGCGCCAGTTTGAGGCGTGAGGTTTAGACAGCTTAGCGCAGCAGCAATCCAGATCGATGAGACACGCGTTATTAGTTGGCTGCTTCGTGATGGCGCTGGCCCTTCCCTGTTCAGCGTCTGGGACGCTCGCGCTACCGGTGCAGCGGATAAGTGAGGCTGCCAGGACGAATAACGTGAGCAGCCCGCAGCGCTGCGTGAGTTGTTTGTTAAATACTGCGCCTCGTGTACGGAAGAGATGGCCGCTCGAAAACGCTCAAAGCGGAATCAACCACGCGCGTAATCTGACCGACGCTGAGTGGCAGGATAGGATTAGTGAGGAGCGCATCTTCAATTCAATTATGAACGGCAAGGGCAAGATGCCCAGCTATCAGAAAAAGTTATCTGAGCGGGAAATCGACCTGCTGGTGGCATAGCGTCCGAGGCCTAAGAAAGTAATATCTCTGTTCTCAGGTCTGAAGTTTGAGATTTCAGAAAATGTAAGACGGACAGGCTTTCCTGCCGACTACTGGGGTTGAGATAGAGTTCACCGAGTCTTATGATTTTGGTTGCAGACAGGCAAGCCTGCCTGTTACTTGTTTGCCAGCAGAGTCGGCAGCCGGGTTGTTAGACTGGAACCCGAAAGGATGCCTACGTTCGAGGCATGAAGACTACCGGTATCTCCTACCACCCTTTTTACCGCCACTTCTGCGCGGCCACTGCTGGTCTGGCGACTCTTCGTTCCAGCCTGGCCTTAATCTGCAAGACTCTTCCTCGCGAACCCGCCAGCGACACCGTCCAGCCACCGCGCGCCTCGGAAGCTTGAAACAACGAGGGTGGAGGATCGTGTTGCTGCCGGCGGCTGAGCTGGTAGTTCTGGGAGAAGAGCGCTCGGACCATTTCCGTTGAACTTTGCCCCTTCGACATTGTCGCGGCGCGTCTGCGAATACTTTACGGAGCGGCGAGCAGGCAAGAGCTATCCGGACTTCGTGGACGGGCGCATGAGTTCGAACCACTGCAGTTGTCACGAAAGCTTGACAAGCAGGGCCAGGCTGCAATCGCCGTCAGCCCGGGCACCTGGTGGCTCCACGCGCAGTTGTCCGGCGATGGAAATCTCGAATGGCGATTACCGCTAACGTCGCCGGGAGCAAACAGAGAGTTGAACTCACCGCGCAGAATATTTACACGCGATCAAAAAGCTTTTGAAGAGCAGAATTCAGGAGTCAGGAATTCAGGAGTCAGAAGGTTGCGGCGGCGCCGGTTCGTTCTCAGCTTCCCTGTATTCTTGCTCCCTGTTTTCTGTTTTCAGACTTCTGTCTCCTGAATTCTGAATTCTGACTCCCGCTCTTTTATGCGCCTTCGAGTCGAAAAAGAGCTGACGGTTAAAGAGATTGAGAAGCCTGCGGCCGGGCCCGAAAGCGCTCGTGCGCGTTCTGCTTTCGGGAATCTGCAACACTCGACGCTTGAAATCGCGCGCGGCTACGCCGGTTTCAAAGGAACCATCGGCCATGAGTTTGTCGGCGTCGTGGAGGAGTCGCCCGGAAACGCGCTCTCGTCGGCAAAAGGGTCGTCGGCGAAATCAACGCGGGCTGTGGGCGAGTGTGAACTTTGCAGCGCCGGCGATCCGCGCCACTGTGCGGGCCGGGTTGTCACTGGGAATCGTCGGGCGAGACGGCGCTCACGCTGAGTTTCTACGCTTGCCGGTGACTAATCTTTTTTCCGGTGCCTGACAACGTCGTTGATGAGCACGCCGTTTTCGCACTGAGCCACTCGCGGCAGCGTGCGGCATCATGGAGCGCGTCGCGATCAAAAGCTCGCAGCGAGTGCGCGGTCATCGGCGACGGCAAACTGGAGCTTGCTTTGCGCGCAGGCAATCGCGCTCAGCAGGCGCCGGCGTTTTGTTGATTAGGCAAGCACGCGGAGAAACTGCGCGTCGCGGAACGGCGAGGCATTGAGACGGCGCTCCCAGAAAACGGCGGAGAGACGAAAACGCAGAATTTGACGTAGTGGTAGAGGCGTCGGGCTCGCCGTCAGGTTTTCGTCAGGGCACTGGAGATGTTGCGTCCGCGCGGGACGTTGGTTTGAAGTCGACTTTTCAGGGACCGGGCGAGATCGACGAGATCGACCAGGCGCGCCTGCCGTGGTTGATGAGATTAGTATTGTCGGTTCGCGTTGTGGACGGTTTCAGCCCGCGCTCGATCTGCTGAAAAAGGGCGCGATCGATATTGACAGCCTGATCAGCGAAGAGTATCCCCTGGCGCGCGGCGTTTATGCGATGGAACGCGCGGGCAAGAAGGGCGTCATGAAAGTGTTTCTCCGGCCGTGAGGAAAGCGGTGGGCAGTGGGCAGGTGTGCTGTGAGCAGTTCGGCAAAGACACTATTAGGATGCAGCCCGAATGACGTTGCAAAGGCGCGCGTCCGCTAACTTACTTCCCTTCGCTTACTGCCCACAGCAACTGCCCACCGCCCACTGCTTTCGGCTTTCTTTTGCTACCCAGTCTCCCATTAGTTATACTTCAAGCCTTCCCAAACGCGCCGGCAGTCACTGCTCGTTAGTGGTAGTTTCCGGGTGCCCGACGTTGCAGTTTTTTTGAAGGTGGTGTTTATGTTCGACCTTGCTAAAGACCAAACAACTTTCAACGAGCGAGCCATTTTGCGGAAGCTCCGCGTTTGGATCATAGCCCTTGCCGCCGCCTGCCTGCTGGCGGGAGTGGAGTCGGAGCAATGCTTTCTGGGCGGCCGACGGTAGCCCAAAACGAACTTCAGATTGCGCATGCGCCGGAGGCTCTTTCGGCGTCGTTTGCTGAGATTGCCAGGCGCGTCGAACCTGCCGTCGTGAACATTGAGACAATCACCTCGGCGCCCGATCTGGCCGACAAGGACACCGAAGACAAGGACGACCAGCTCTCCAACAACCCGTTGCTCGACATGTTTCGGCGCCAGGCCCGCCGTCCATCGCGCGGCGTCGGCAGCGGATTCATCGTCAGTCCAAAGGCTACATTCTTACTAACGAGCACGTAGTCGAAGGATCGTCGCGAATAATCGTCGGCTTGCAGTCCGGCGAAAAATTCCGCGGCACGGTGGTCGGCATCGACGAGGAAACGGACTGTAGCGGTCGTGAAGATCGACGCGGCCCGGGACCTGCCGACGGTTACGCTGGGCGACTCAAACGCGGCCCAGGTCGGCGATTGGGTTTTGGCGATGGGTTCGCCTTTTGGACTCGATCAAACAGTCACCGCCGGCATCATCTCGAAGAAAGAGCGCGAGACGCCTTACTTCACCAACTTCCAGCGCTTCCTGCAAACTGACGCCGCCATCAATCGCGGCAACAGCGGCGGACCGCTCGGTGAACATGCGCGGCGAAGTGATCGGAATCAATTCCCAAATCGCGACTTCCACCGGCGACTACAACGGCATCGGGTTCGCGCTGCCGGCTTCGGAAGCCAATTTCGTTTATAAACAGATTCTCGCGCAGGGAAAAGTTCGCCGGGGTTACCTGGGAGTGACGCTCGAGTCGGTTAAGGACGAGTTCGCCCGAGTGTATGGTCTGGCCTGAAGCCAAGGGCGCGATCATCATGGACGTGTCGCCGACCACCGACGGTCAGGTGACGCCTGCGGCGAAGGCCGGTATGCGGTCAAACGATATCATTACTGAATTCAACGGCCAGCCGGTGCTGAACGCGCAGGATTTGATTCAAAAAGTTGCGGGCAGCCCGATCGGCGAATCAGCAATGTTCACTTTCCTGCGTGACCGTGACGGCAAACTCGAGAAGATGACCGCCACGATTGTGCTGGGCGAGCGTCCCAAGACTGCCGCCGCCGAGCCCCTGGATCCCACTGCTCCGAAAGGCACCGGAAAGAATCGGATCTCAAAGGAAACGGACTGCACCTGGGAATCACCCTGGCCGAGTTGACGCCCGCAACTCATCACAGAAAAGCATCTCACCGGAGTGCGCGGTCTCTTCGTGAAAGACGTCGACCCTAACGGGCTGGCGGCTGAAGTGCGCGGCACGGGCGGACAACAGGCGCTGACCGAAGGTGATGTCGTCACGCGTATCAACCGGATGCCGGTCACGACGCTGGCTGACTTTCAGCGCGTACTGAGCGGTTTGAAAGCCGGTGATCCGATCGTGCTGCAGGTGTCACGCTTCGTAAGGATCGGGTCCAGACAAGGATAGTTCAGTTTACTTACCAGTAGGACGTTTCAAGTTCCAAGGTTCAGGTTCCAAGTTACTTAACCTGAAACTTGGAACCTCAGGACTCGAGACTTATCCATGGCTCAAGCAAAAAAGCTCTCGCAAGAAATAGCTCCCGGCATTCCCGAGCGCAGTCGCGCACCTCAGGTAAAAACCTACAGCAACTACATCGGTGGCGAGTGGGTTCCGAGTGAATCCGGCGAGGTGTTTGAAAACACCAACCCGGCGGACACTCAGGACATCATTGGACGTTTCCCGCTTTCCACCAGCGATGATGTGAACGCGGCCGTGAATGCGGCGCAAACGGCCTTCGACGGTTGGCGCAATACACCAGCGCCGCGGCGGGCGGAGATTCTCTTCCGCCTCGGCGAGATTCTCGATCCGCGACAAGCAACGCATTCACCGCGCGACATGACCCGCGAGATGGGCAAGGTGCTCGAAGAGGCGGGCGGCGACGTGCAGGAAGCGATCGACTGCACCTATTACACCGCCGGCGAAGGTCGACGTCTGCATGGCTTTACCACTCCGGCCGAGATGCCGGACAAGTTTGCGATGTGCGTGCGCCAGCCGGTTGGCCTCTGCGGATTGATCACGCCGTGGAACTTTCCGATGGCGATACCTTCGTGGAAGCTGATCCCGGCGCTCGTTTGCGGCAACACCGTCGTCATCAAGCCCGCCGAAGACACGCCGCTGTCGACCTACAACCTGGTGACAGGCTTGTGAAGAAGCCGGCATTCCGCCCGGGCGTGGTGAACCTGGTCACCGGTTATGGCGAGAATGCTGGCGCGGCAATCACCAATCATCCGGCGCTGCGTCTGATCTCGTTTACCGGCTCGACGGAAACCGGCCGCATCGTGGCCTCAGCTTGCGCCGAGCGCAACGCGATCTGCTCGCTCGAGATGGGCGGCAAGAATGTGATCATCGTGATGGACGACGCCGACATCGACCTCGCGATCGAAGGCGCGCTTTGGGGCGCCTTCGGCACTTCCGGACAACGCTGCACGGCTTCCTCGCGTTTGGTGGTCCATAAGAAGGTCTACAAACAGTTTTCACAGAAGCTGGTCGAGCGCACCAAGGCCCTGCGGATAGGCAATGGCGCCGATCCGAAGACCGACGTTGGCCCGGTGATCAATGCTGACGCCGTCGAGAAAGATCATGAAGCTACATCGACATCGGCCAGCAGCGAAGACGGCGCCACGCTCGCCTGCGGCGGCAAGCGTCTGACGCAGAGGCGATTACGCGCACGGCTATTTACATCGAGCCCACCGTTTTCACCGACGTGGCTCCCGACATGCGCATCGCGCAGGAAGAGATCTTTGGACCGGTCACGGCGGTGATACCCACCAAGTCTCTCGACGAAGCGGTCGAAATCGCCAACGGCGTCCGCTATGGTCTCTCCGCGGCGATTTACACCCAGGACGTCAATCGCGCCTTCCGCGCCATGCAACGACATGTACACCGGAATATTCTATGTCAACGCTTCGACCATCGGCGCTGAGGTGCACCTGCCGTTCGGCGGCACCAAGGCCACCGGCAACGGCCATCGCGAAGCGGGCACGCAGGTGCTGGACATCTTTTCAGAATGGAAGTCGATCTACGTCGACTACAGCGGCAAGCTGCAACGCGCGCAGATCGATACGATCGACAACTTGTAGACCAGCAGACTATCAGAACTCGCTGTTTGAACTTTGTACTTCGTGCTTGGTGCTTTGACGTTCCCTCTCTCGATGACCGACGGCGTCAACGCGTGTGAAGGACCAAAGGTCAAAGTTCCAAGTACAAAGTTCAAAATCTGACTCTGATTTCCAACGTCGAATCCCGGAGGGAACCACTGTGATTGTCGGCCTGCCGAAAGAGATAAAAGATAACGAATACCGAGTTGGCTTAACTCCAGCGGGAGTGCGCGCGTTTACCGACGGCGGCCATCAAGTGATTGTTGAGAAGAACGCGGGCGAAGGTTCCGGCTTTGACGACGCGCTCTATCAAAAAGCAGGCGCACAGATCATCGAGTCGGCAGACGACGTGTGGGCGCAGGCCGAAATGATCGTCAAGGTCAAGGAGCCGATCGCGCCGGAGTATCCACGCATGCGCGAAGGGCAACTGCTCTTCACCTATCTTCACCTGGCGCCGGATCGTGAACTCACCGATCAACTGCTGAAACGCAAAGTCACGGGCATCGCCTACGAAACGATTACCGATCGCAGAGGCACTCTGCCGCTGCTGACGCCGATGTCAGAAGTGGCCGGACGCATGGCGATCCAGGTCGGCGCCCACTACCTTGAGAAGATGAGCGGCGGCCGCGGCATTTTGCTGGGCGGCGTTCCCGGCGTGCCGGCCGCTCGCGTAGTAATTATTGGTGGCGGCGTGGTCGGAACAAACGCCGCGAAGATTGCCGTCGGCATGGGCGCTCACGTCACGATCATCGACAACAATCTCGATCGACTGCGCGAGCTGGACGACATTTTCCTTTCGAAGATTTCAACGCCTCGCTTCGAGCGCCTACATGATTCATGACGCGATTTCAACCGCCGATTTGATTGTCGGCGCCGTGCTGGTTCCGGGCGCTGCGGCGCCGCGACTGGTAACGCGAAACATGCTCAAGGACGTCGCCGAACGGCGCGGTGATAGTTGACGTCGCCGTCGATCAGGGCGGCTGCATTGAGACTACGCACCCGACCACGCATTCGAATCCGACCTATTACGTCGAAGGTGTGTTGCACTACTGCGTGGCCAACATGCCCCGGCGCGGTGCCGCGGACGTCCACGTTCGCGCTGACCAACGCGACGCTGTCCTACGGCTTGAAACTAGCTAATCAGGGGTTCCTTGAGGCCATCAGCAACGATCCGGGGTTGAAGGCGGGCGTCAACACGTTTGCCGGCCACTGCACCTACCAGGCAGTTGCCGAAGCGCAGGGTTTGTCCTACACCTCGATCGACGCGTTAATCGAAGTCACCAGCGCCACCACCGGGTGATAGCAGGGACAATGAATAGTGAAAGGTGAAAGGTGAAAAGTAAGGCGATAAGTGAACGGTAAAGGTGAAGGTGAAGAGTGAAAGGTAAGAACTGCCACCTTTTACTTTTCACCTTTCACTTTTACCCGTTCACGGCTGTCCTTCACCAGTTTCTCAATACATTCGATCAAGCTGTCGCTGGAAACAGGTTTCGGCAGGAACGCGTTCGCGTGCTCCCCCGTCTGATCTTTTCGTTCGAGCGCGCTCAGCAAGACTATTGGAAGGTGCGCCAGGGACGGACTGTTTCTGATAAAACGGCAAAACTCATGTCCGCTGAGATTGGGCATAATCTCATCAGTAACCACGACATCGACCGGCGCGGAGAGCACCAGCTTCATCGCTGCCAACCCATCGGCGGCAGTAGTCACGTTGTAGCCCCGCGCGTTGGAGCACAATCTCCAGAAACCGCCGCAGGGGCGCGGTCGTCTTCAGCCAACAGGACACGCGTCTGCCGAACACTTCGAGCCGGTGAAATGAGAGTCTCGGGCGCTGACGAAATCCTGGTCCTGAAGTTTCATTGATTCCTGGGCATTGGAAGTCGCGAGTTGGAAAGTTAATCTCGGGAGTAAGGTTCTTTCCGGGGTCGGGGCTATCGCCGCCGGCACAATTTCAGCATAGGACCGGCCCAGTTCACTTGTCAATAAACTGTCGTTGCCAGAGTTCCAAATTCAGCAACTGAAAAACCTGGAGGTTCAGGTCTTCGCGACCGGAATGGTTGGTATCGATCAACCGCTTCACTTCTTCGGGGCGAAACAGGCCCCGTTTTTTGACTATCTCCGCTGATAACAACTCGTCAATGAGCGGTCTGAGCGCCCCCGCAGCCAGGAGCGAATCGGCGCGCCAAAGCCGGCCTTCTTACGCCAGACAACATCAGTTGGCAAAACGTTTTCCAGCGCGCGCTTGAGAATATACTTCCGTTTGAAGCCGCGCAGTTTCAGGTCGGGAGGCATACGCGCGCCAAACTCAATCATCCGGCGATTGAGAAAAGGCACGCGCACTTCCAGGTTTGCGGCCATCGACGTTTTGTCGGTCGTGATCAAATTCAAACACGGCAGAAACGTTTTCAGATCGACGTAGAGCAGACGGTTCAAGGGCGCGGCCTTTTCGACGCGCGCAAAGTACCTGCGATGCGCGGCGTAAGCATCCATACCGCGCGTCGCTTCGCGCAGGTCGTCCGAATAAAGTCGCTGCTTCGCATCGTCGGTGAAGTAGGTGCCGTAACCCAAGTAACGTTCTTCAAAGTCGAGGGCAGCGCTGCGCGCAAATTTCCTGGCGTTGCGGAGTGGCGCAGTAAATTTTCCCGGTAGACCGCCGGGCAGGCCTCGCTCAATCGTTTTCATTAATGGACGCCGCAGCCTGGCCGGCACCGGATCGAAAGCGCCGGCAATCTTCATCGCGAGCTGCCGCGGGTAGCCGGCAAACACTTCGTCGCCGCCCATGCCAGACAACATCACGCGCAACGTCTCGCGCGCCGCTTGCGAAACCAGGTAACTCGGGATGGCCATGTCGATGGCCGGCTCGTCCATGTGATAGACAAGTTTTGGCAGCAGGTCGGCGACCGCCGGTTGCAACATGATCTCGTGATAGTCCGTGTCCAGATGTTGATTCACTCGCCGCGCCCAGCGCACGTCGTCGGGAATGATGTCGTAACGCAGGTCTTCCGCCTCGATGCCGACTGTGTAAGTAGAAACGCGCCGTCCGTTGCTATGACGTTTCATCATCGCGACGATGCCGGAAGAGTCGATCCCGCCTGACAGGAACGATCCGAGCGGCACGTCGGCAACCATCTCCATCCTGACTACTTCGTCGAGCGTCGCGAGCGTTTGCTCTTGCCACCAGGCATCGCTGCGCCCCTCTTCAATCGTGTCGAAGGAAACGTCCCACCACTGGTCGAGCTTGATCTGGTCATTCTTGAACGTGAGGACGTGCGCGGGCGGCAGCGTTTTGATTCCAGCAAACAGCGTGTTTGGGTCGGGAGCCCAGAGGAAAGTCAGAAACTGGTTGAGCGCTTCCTGATCGAGTGCGCGATTAACAACCCCGCTCGCCAGAATCGCTTTCACTTCCGATGAGAAAATGAAAAACCCGGTTTCGTACTGCTAGCGGGTTCGTAGAAGTAATAAAGCGGCTTGATGCCGACGTGATCGCGCGCCAGCGTCAGCGTGCGTTCCTGGTTGTCCCAGACCGCGAAGTGAAACATGCCGTTGAGGCGCGGCAAACACTCTTTGCCCCACTCGGCAAACGCAGTCAGCAGCACTTCCGTGTCGGTTTTGGTCGCAAATTCATAGCCCTTGCTTTTCAGCTCTTCGCGCAGGTCGCGATAGTTGTAGATTTCGCCACCGAAGCTGAGCACGTAACGGCCATCGGCGGACAGCATCGGCTGATGACCGGCTTTGCTGGTGTCGATGATCGCCAGGCGGCGGTGGCCCAGGCACGCGTGCCGGCCAGAGTCGTCAATCGCCTGGGAAGTCCAAACGCCTTCATCGTCGCGACCGCGGTGCTCGATGGTCTCAAGCATGGCGGCGATGCGGCGTTCGGGATCAGGGCTGATAATTCCGGCAATTCCACACATGGTTAAAGACGGTGAAAGGTGAAGAGTGAAAGGTGAAAAGTGAGAGCGCATGAGCGGCCTCTCTGTTCATCACTCATCGGGCGTTCACTTTTCACTTTTCACCCTTCACCTTTCACTCTCATCGGCTGTCCGGTTCGCAGCGAGTCGAGCGCGCGAAAGGTGGCTCGGGTCGTGGCTTCGAGTTCAAGCAGAGTTATCGGGGGCGGTTCGCCTTTAGCAACCATCGCACAAGTGACGCGCGTTTCTTCCGCTTGTCCTTTGTCCTGCTGTCGCAGCGTTTCCTTCTTTTCGCGCCCGTCGGCGTAAAGGTGGGCGCTGCGAAAGTCTTCGATGACGAAAGTTTTTCCTTCGCCAAAGATTTCGATGTGTTCTTTCGGCAGACTCTCTGTCGCCCTCCGCAAGATAGGCGATCACGCCGTTTGAGCCGTCGCTGAATTGCAGGGTGACGAAGACAGAGTCTTCACTAATCACGTCGTTTCTGCCGCCGCTGCCGGTTGCTTGAGCAAAAACGCTTAACGGTTCGGCGTCCGTCAGAAACTGCATCAAGTCGATGAAGTGACAGACTTCGCCGACGAGGCGTCCGCCGCCTTCGCTTGGGTCCTGGGTCCAGTGGTCGCGCGGAATGCGGCCGGCGTTAACACGGTAGACAATCGAAAGCGGTGACTGACGGCCTGCAAAAACTTCCTTCGCCCGGACTGCCAAAGGAGAAAAGCGCCGGTTGAACCCCACCAGCAACTCGCCTTCAGACTCTGAAGCCGCCTCAATCACGGCGTCCAACTCAGCGTCGTTGAGGGCCAGCGGTTTTTCGACAAAGACGTGTTTGCCGCGCTCGAGGGCAAGCTGCGCCAGCGCCGCATGGGAACCGTGTCGCGTGGCGATGACAATCAGGTTCGCCTCTTCGTCGTCGATCACACTCTGCGCGTCTGACAGAAACCGCGCGAAGCCATACTTCGTCCCCACGTCGCGGGCCGACACCCTGACGCGGAAGCTATCGAACAGAATTCGGCGCCGGCAGCTTTGAAGTTTGGCAACAGAACTTTCTGTGCGTAGCCTCCGGCGCCAATCAAACCCACGCCGACCCGACCCGCTGCCTTTGTTGCCGCAGTCGCTTTCGACGCTTTCGTTGCTTTCCACGCAACCGTTTGATTCTCGATCCGGCGGCCAACTTCCCGCTCAGTATCGTAGTTCAGCACCACCGCCAGATAATTTTCCTTGAGTCCGCCGGAGATCAGTTGGTAAGCGCGCGGCGCTTCGTCGATGGAAAACCGGTGAGTGATTAGAGACTTCACGTCGATTCGTCCGCCGGCCACGAGGTCGAGCAGAGCTTCCATGTTGCGCCCTTCGGTCCAACGCACGTAGGCCAGCGGGTAATCGTGGCCGCGCTCTTCGTAGTTCGGATCGTGCCGGCCCGGTCCGTAAGAAAGGAAACTTTCAAAGTCAGCTCGCGCTGGTAATAGACGTGGCGCGGAACGTTCATGCCGACCATGCCTACCGCGACTACCCGCCCCTTCAAGCGCGAGATCTCGCCGGCTAGTTCAACCGGCTCGTCCGACGCGGTCGCTGCCGTGATGATGCAGGCGTCCGCGCCGCGCCCGCGCGACCACGCCGTCACTCTTCTCTCGCTTCACTGGGAACACAGCCGCCGTCGGCGCCGGAGGCAGCGCCAACTGCAGGCGCGTTTCGTCGATGTCAATTCCAAAGACGCGGCAGCCATTCGCTTTCAGCAGTTGCACGGTTATCTGGCCCACCAGGCCGAGCCCGATGACGACTACTGACTCTCCCAGCGTCGGGCCGGCGAGTCGCACGCCCTGCAACGCGATCGCACCGACTGTTCCAAAAGCTCCTTCTTCAAAACTCAACGATTCCGGCAAATGCACGCACAAATTCCGTGGCACCGAGATCACTTCCGCGTGCGCAGCGTAACCGGTGCCGGCGCAAGCCACCCGATCGCCGGCGCGAAAATCAGTCACGTCCGTCGCGGTCTCGATTACGATGCCCGCAGCGCTGTACCCGACTGCGTGTGACTGGTCGAGCTTGTCGCGCACGCCCTCAAGCGGCTTGCGCGAGCCCGTCGGTCTTTACCTTCTCCCAAACTTTTCCGATCAGCTCCGGCCGTTCGCGGGCTTTGCCCAGCAGGCCCTTTTGTCCCAACTCCGTCAGCGCGCGCTCGGTCCCCGCGCTGATCAGCGACGCGGCGGTACGCACCAGCACGCGGCCCGGCTGGACCACCGGCACCGGACCTCGGCGACTGTGGCTTCGCCGGTTCTCAAGTTTTGCAGAAGCTGCTTCATCTGGATCTGACTAAGCCAGCGGGGCAAGCCCGCCTTCCCAACCACGAGTTGACCCCAGATTGATCTGTAGATAACCGAATGAAAGCCTTTCACGAGTTGGAATAATCTAAGCTACTAAGAGAATCTAGGTCAGGAAGGGGCTTGCCCTGCTGATCTGGCTCCTGCCTCTTTCTTCGCCAAAGTCTCTTCGATCAAACTTGAGACCCATTCCGCGCGCGTCCCAGGTTCCGCCGGCAACGGCGGTTTGTCGTGCTCGCGCCAGCGCCGGATCGTTTTCCTCCAGCGCTTCCGCGACCAGACGAAACCAATCATCGTGACTACGAGCGATGCGGAGCACGTTGCTCATCGATTCATACTCAGGCAAAGGCGAGATCACGACCGGCAGCCCGGTGGCCAAATATTCACGCACCTTGATCGCCGAACCATAACTCGTAAACGAGTGCGCAGTGTCCCACGGCAGCACGCAGACATCAAAACCGGCGGCGTAGCCGGGCAACTCCTGATAAGGAACGGGCGGCAGGAAGTGCGTGTTTGGCAGAGCCTCAATCTCGACGCCGCGCGATTTGTTGCCGATGAAAATCCACTGCCACTCGGGTCGCTCGCGGCAGGCCCGCTTGATCAGTTCCTGGTCCACCAGCCACGGCTCGATTGCGCCAAAATATCCCAGCCGGGGTCGCGGAATGCGTGCCACCGCGGCGGCAACCTCGAGGCTTCCGCCGCCCACCGGACGACCAGTGATCGAAGTCTACGGCTTGCTCCAGGAGGTACGAGCGCTCACGTCCGCGCTCAGCTTCCTGCAAAAGTTTCTGTCCGGAATAGACCACGAGGTCGGCATTATCGATCGCGCGCTCGTGCAACTTCCTGATCGTTTGCAGGTCGGTCGCGTGGTCCATCAAGTTCGCGTCATACTTGTCCGACACCTGATAAACGACCAGCCGTTCATCAAACTCGCCGATCAGGTCCGCGGCCGTGGGAATTGCAATCCAAAGAATTGGTCGCGAGAGACCGCCGCGGCGCGCGAGTCGGCCGATTTGCATGGCCAGCAGTTTACGGTTCAGGGCGCGCGCGGCTCGCGTGCCGAAGAAGGGAACGACCGCCGGCGAAACCACGGTTACTCCTTCCGGCGTTGAACGGGCCAGCCTTGCGTAAGACCCCAGCTTACGCACGATGCGCGGCAACAAATCCTTGTTTCGGAGGCTCGGCAGGCCCATCGAAATCGAGTTCACAAAGATCACGCGGTTGCCCGCTTTGGCGAAGCGCCGCATCAGATGGTACTTCGAGTGGGGATGGTGATACCACCAGTCCTCCCCGCAAAACAGATAATCGAGTATCCTTGAATCACTGAGCTTCGTATAATCCGCCCGCAAATGAAACTACCCGAGCATAGCGAGCGCGCAGCTGTGGACCAGGTGAGCGCTCACCCTGCGGTTACTCGCCTGGCGCCGCGTCGCCGGCTCGCAATCTTAGCCCTGATCTTTTTCATGGCGCTCGGAGTCAGACTTCTGAATTGGCACGGTCACCGCTTCGAGGTCCCCACGGTACAATCGAGCGTCGTCCTCAACTACAAACATCAGGCCCGGCTGATTCAGGCAAACGGCCTCGCTTCGCTTTACGATGCTAACTCAACCACCAGCGATCCTGACTTGCTCGGACATCCGCTGGGTTATCCACTGCTGCTTTCATTTGTCTACCGAATCGCGGAGTCTGACACTGCCACCCAACTTTTGCAGCTGACTCTTGATTCGCTCAGCGCGGTGCTCATTGCGTTGATTGCATTTGAACTCTTCCCACTCGCTGTCGGGGCTATCGCCGGGCTGATGGCCGCGTTGGCGCCGCAGTTCAGTTGGAACTCGATCCTGCTCTTGCCGGACACGCTGGCGGCGCTGCCAATCCTGCTGGCGATGCTGCTCATTACTCGAACCGTTCAGCGGCCCGACAACCCTTCCGAGCGATCGCGACTGCTTGCGATTATGGGCGCCGGAGCGCTTATCGGCGTTTCCTGTTGGCTCAGGGCCAACGCCCTGTTGCTCGCGCCGTTCCTGGTTCTCTTGTTTCCCGGTCATTTACAAACGCGGCGCGCGACTCGGTCCGGCGGTGGTGCTGGTCGCGGGCGCCTGTCTCGCGATTGCGCCGCTGACCATTCGCAATGCGATGGTCTTTGGCAAGTTTATTCCGGTGTCGCTGGGCGCCGGGCAAACCCTCATCGAGGGCATTGCAGATTACAACACCGACGGGACTCTTGGCTTGCCGCAAACTGATATGGAACTCATTCGCGGCGAAGCCGAAACCTTCCAGCGGCCTGACTATGCCAACTCTCTCTTCACTCCCGACGGACCGGAGCGTGATCGGGCCCGACTGGCGCGCGGCTTTGCCGTCATCCGCGCGCACCCCGTCTGGTTCATGGGGGTGATGGTCCGCCGCGCCGCGTCGATGTTGCGACTCGAGCGCACGCCGCTCACGGCTCAACGCGGAGACTCGGGAGCCTCGCAATTGTTTCAGTGGCCGCTGCGCCTGGTTGCAAAGACTCTTCATTACGGCAATCTTCCTGCCCTTGGCGCTGATCGGCGGCGGCGTGCTCGGCATTCCGACGGCAGTTTCAAACCCTGGCGGTCCTGCTGGCTGTTCCCTGCTACTACTTCTGCACGCAGTCGGTTTTGCATACCGAATATCGCTACGTGCTGGTCATTCACTATTTTCTGTTTGTGCTGGCGGCACTCGGCAGCTTTGTCTACGATCGGCTGCATGAATCTGCAGCAGTCCGGAACGAGCGTATCCGCAGATTACCGGATGACGCGGAAACGAGAGCGAGGCGCCACTTCAGCGTGACGGCGTGACTCAATCGATCTGGCTGACACAGGTATCTCAGCGTTCTGGCAGTCTGTGCAATCTGCTGACCATCTGCGGTTAGCTGTTTTCATTACACCTTCTTTCCCGTTACCTTTTCCACTCTTCCCCGCTCTCCTCGCCTTCAATTCCCAGCAGCGTTTGCCACCGCCTGCAGAGTTCGCTTCTGCTTCGCGGCGGTAACGATCGGCCCACTGGTTCGTATCTGCCAAGGGGGATTCAACAACACTGCTTGCAACTGACTGATCAATTGCTCGACGTCGCCGAAGTCATAAAGCAACATGCCGCGCGTTTCGCCGGCCCGCGTCGCCACCACCGGCACGCCGCACCAAAGCGCCTCGATGCGCGAAATGCCATAGCTCTCATCGGCAAACGCCCGCACGAAGGCGTGGCTGCGTTTCAGGATTTCATAAGTCTCCGGGTTGGGAACTTCTTCGAGCACCGTAATCCAGTCACGTTTGCTCAGTACTTCGTCGCGATAGTTCTCGTCGCGCACAAACGCGCCGTCCAAAAGCACCAGCCCGAGATCTTGCCCGGTTCGTTCGCGAAGTTCCGCAACGGCCTTCGCGACATCTTTGAAACCGTAGCTGGGGAAAAAGACTCCGATAGAACAAACTCGCCTGGTGCGCGCGAGCCAGAGCCCAAGCAACTCTCTGGTCTCCGGCGACAAAGGCACCGGTGGCTCGTGCGGGGGTGTTGGCAGGAGACAGGGTATGACGGTAACGGGCTGGCGCACCTTGATTTCTTCGCGCAACCAGCGCGCCAGGTCTTCGCTCGACGACCACGAAATGGTCTACCGCATTTATCGCGCGGTGGAACAGCCGGCGTTGCCTGGCGCCGAATTGTGGATAGCGTTTTGGCAGTGAGCCGTCGAGAATATTCTTGAACCACTCGAAGCCCAGCAGTCGTTTGAGTACGAGCCAGACTGGCAGCAATAGCGGATTTGGATATTCGAGATGAAAGTGAGACGCGTCGAGAATGCGCGCGCCTCGTCCCTCAGCGATTAAGGCCCAGAGCGTTCCCAGTCGTCGGTGGGCAATGAAACCTGGCTTCTGAGTCTGTTGGCCGCGCGCCTCCATAGGTCCACACGCGAACACTGGCGTCGCGGAAATGGGCCACGAGCGACTTCATATAGATCGCGACGCCGCCATAAGGCGGTGGCAGTGGTCCAAAGAGTATAATTCTCTTGCGCATGCCGCAGGTATTTGTCGGCGAAGACTGTAAAGTAACCAAAAAATGATCGCAACCGAGTTGCAGGAAGAGACTGAGCAAACCCTTGAGGAACCGTCGCCGGCCGTCTCGGTGGTCGTGCCCAGCTACAACCACGCCCCGTTTGTTGAAACGACGTTGCGCTCGATCATGAAGCAGACGCTCGCGCCCGGCAGAGTTGATCGTGATCGATGACGGCTCGAGCGACGACTCGCCGCGGATCATTGCCCGGGTGCTCAGCGACTGTTCCTTTCCCTGCGAGTTAATCGCCCGGGGAAATCGGGGCTTGTGTGCGACTTTGAACGAAGGATTCGAGCTAACGCGCGGGAAGTATTTCGCTTATCTCGGCTCTGACGACCTGTGGCTGCCCGAGTATCTGCAAGAGCGCGTGCGCTTGCTCGAAGCTCGTGTTCAATCCGTCCTCGCTTACGGTCACGCCTTTTTTATTGACGAACAGAACCGAATAATTGACGCCACTGCCGACTGGGCCCATTACGTTGACGGCGACGTTCGCGAGATGCTGTTGCAAACAACCGCGCCGATGAGCCCGACGGTTGTGTATCGCCGCGCTGCTCTGGAAAACATCAGTGGAACGAGGACTCGAAACTGGAAGACTACGATCTGTATCTGCGTCTGAGTGCCGAGGGTGAGTTTGCCTTCGACTCGCGGATACTCTCGGCCTGGCGCCGGCACGGTGCGAATGTCAGTTGGGATCAAACGCTGATGCTCGAGGAACAGTTGCAAGCGCAGCGGCAAGCGGCCACCAGATTTGGTCTCACTGATGAGCAAATTGCTGAGTTACAACGAACGACGCGGTTCAACCGGGCTGAAGATTTTTGCGCGTCGGAGAGAAATCACGGGGCCTGAGCTTAATGATGAACAACTGGCGTGGCGCCGACTCGTCTCGCGCAACCGCTCGCATGCTGCTCCGACTCTTGATTCCAAATTCCGTCATGCGCCGGCGCGCGCGCGCTCGGCAACTCAAAGCGTTTGAGGGTTATGGAACGATTGACGTCTAACCGCCAAGACGCCAGGGACGCCAGGAACATTCATGCACACACGAAGAGTTCGATTACGAATTTTGATTTCTATGTTCTTTGATCTCGGCGTTCCTGGCGTCTTGGCGGTTAGTCCTCCCGCACGAAGCCAAACACATCCTGATGCTGGTCCCAGCCGCGTTCCTTGAAATAGAACTTCTCTTAACCCACCCAGCTCAGCGACCGCGCACGGATCCATTCCGGCGACGTCAACGACACGCCATAGCCTTTCTCCCCGGATAGTCTTCAAAACCATAGCCGGCCGCGGCGTAGTGGATTCCGATCCGGTCGATCTGTTCCTGGGCCAACCCGTAATCGAATTCGCGCGTGGGAATTCTGCGCTGCACAAAGTCGCCGTGAGTCGTAAAGATCATCAGCCCGCCTGCGGCCAGATGTCGTTCGAAGAGCTTTAAGAGCGAGACGATGCCGGATTCGTTCAGATGAGTAACAAGCGAGCCGCACCAAATCATATCGAACTTCCGATCGAGCGACACTTCGTCAAGGTTCAGCGACGAAAACGCGGGTCGTGCGCCAAACGTGCACGCAAAAACTCCACCGGCCCACGATCGAGTTCGCAAGCGGTGATCTCGGCTTGCGGAAACCGCTGGATGAGGAATCTGAGCACGCGACCACTGCCACAGGGAAAATCGAGGATCGCGCGTGGGTCCTGCGAGTCCGGCGTGCACCGAGGGCCTCATTGATGCAACCGAATCGCCGACAGCCCCACCTTGAAATAGTGACTGCCATCGCCGTGGTACATGCCGTCGCCCTGATAAATGCGACTGCTCACCTTGCGCAGCAGTTCACGCTCGTTTGCCGAGAGTGCCGGATCAGAGAGCAAGCGCTGCTTCTGACGTTCGACTCGACCTGGAATCGTTCGCAGCCAGCGTCGCCCCGCGCCCAGAGGTGCATGTAGCCGGCGCGGCACGACGCGTTTGAGAGTTTTGACTAGTTCCATGGATTTCCCGGAAGGTGATTCTAAGGCCGAGGCAGGAAACGCGGAAACCCGGGAGAGCGTTCGGCGGCCTGAACGAGCGGGGCGAGCCGCTGACGATCAGACCAACTGCCCGAAGCGTTGCCGCTATTCGCCATTGGTTAGAGTTGAAATTAGGCCATTACCAGTTAAGATAGTTTTCGATGGACTTGGAAACCAGCAAAGGTCCCGATCGCGAGTTCGCCGCCGGCGCTGCCAGTCACTTCGAACCGGATCGGATGAACGCGGATACTTCTCCACCCCAAAGACACGCGCTAATCAAATCAGAGGAAGCCGGCGTACAACTGAATCTCGCCGAACTCTGGCACTCGCGCGAGCTGCTCTACTTTCTCACTCTGCGCGACATCAAGGTCCGCTACAAGCAAACTCTGATGGGCCTGGCGTGGGTGATCATCCAGCCGCTGACCACGATGCTCATCTTCACGCTCGTGTTCAATCGCTTCGTTAAGCTCGACGCGGGCGCGCTGCCCTACCCGCTGTTCGCGCTCTCGGGTTTGCTGCTCTGGCTCTTTTTCGCAAACGCGGTCACCAATAGCACCAACAGCCTGGTCAGCAATGCAAACCTGATTACGAAGGTCTATTTTCCGCGCCTGTTCATTCCTGCGGCGGCTGTCGGCGCGGGCCTGGTTGACCTGAGCGTCTCGTTTCTGTTGCTGGTGGCGCTCGTTTTCTACTACGGCCTGACGCTGACCTTGAGTCTCCTGCTCTTGCCGTTAATGATTTTGCTGATGACGCTGCTCGCGCTGGGCGTGGGCCTGCTGTCCGCGGCGTTGACCGTTAAATATCGCGACCTGCGTCATGCGCTGCCCTTCATCATTCAACTTTGGATGTTTGCCTCGCCGGTGATCTATCCCGCGAGCATCGTGCCTGAGCGCTGGAAGTGGCTGCTGACGATTAACCCTGCCGCCGGGCATCATTGAAGGCTTCCGGGCCTCGCTCACTGGACAACCGTTCAACTGGCCGCACCTCGCGGTTGCTGCCGCGATGAGTTTTGCGTTGCTTGTTTTTTCTGTCTATGTCTTCCGGCGCTTTGAAGACACCTTCGCCGACGTCGTTTAAAGTGATGAAGCCAGCGATCAAAATCGAGCACCTCAGTAAGCGCTACCGCATCGGTGGGCTGCATCCGGCTACATGACTTTCCGCGAGGCGATTGGCAATGTCGTGACGGCGCCGTTCAGAAGGCTCAAAGGCGGTGACGGCCGACAAATTCTGTGGGCGCTCAACGACGTCAATCTGCAAATCGGCCAGGGCGAACTGGTCGGCATCATCGGTCACAACGGCGCCGGCAAATCGACACTGCTGAAAATTCTTTCGCGCGTCACCCGGCCGACCACCGGCGAAGTTGAACTCTGCGGACGGATCGGCAGCCTGCTCGAAGTCGGCACCGGTTTTCATCCCGACCTCACCGGACGCGAGAACATTTTCCTGAGCGGCGCAATTCTCGGGATGAGGCGCGCGGAGATCGAGCGCAAGTTTGACGAGATTGTCGCCTTCTCCGAACTGGAGAAGTTTATCGAGACTTCCGGTGAAGTGGTATTCGTCCGGCATGTATGTGCGCCTGGCGTTCTCGGTTGCCGCTCATCTCGAGCCGGAGATTCTGATGATGGACGAGGTGTTGGCGGTCGGCGACGCGGCCTTTCAGCAGAAGTGCCTCGACAAGATGCACGACATCCGCCAGCAGGGCCGCACGATTCTTTTCGTTTCGCACGACATGGCGGCCATCACGCGACTTTGCAAACGCGTCGTGCTACTCGAAACCGGGCGGATAGCTTGCGACGGCGAGCCGCACCAGGTGGTCAATCATTACCTGAGTTCAAGCTTGAAAACCGGCGCGCTGCGGGAGTGGACCAACGGGACGGAAGCACCCGGCGATGAAGTTGTCCGGTTGCGGCGCGTGCGCGTGCGTGCGGAAACGGGCGAAACGATTTCGGTGGTGGATATCCGCAAACCGTTTGGCATTGAGTTGACTTATGAAGTGCTCAGGGACAGCCACGCGCTGGTGCCCGTGCTGGAGTTTTACAACGAAGCAGGCACGGAGCTTTTCAGCACTCACGACACGAAGTCGGACTGGAGACGACGCGAACGGCCGCGCGCTACCTACACGAGCACGGTCTGGATTCCCGGCAACCTGCTCGCTGAAGGAAGCTTTGATTGGCCACGTTTCGATCATGTCCCACTTTCCGGCGACCGTGCTGCACGCCTACGAGCGCAACGCCGTCGCGTTTCAGGTGGTGGACAGCCCGGCGGGCGATTCGGCGCGTGGCGACTACCTCGGCCCACATGCCCGGGCTGATGCGGCCGTTGCTGAGCTGGACCACGGAAACGGAGAAAGACTGAGTCCAATGTCCAATGTTCAAAGTCCAAAGTCAAGAATGACAAAGCGGACGTTGGACATTGGACATTGGACGATTGGACTAATCTTGAGCCGCCTAAAGAAAATCCTCCAGGACAACCTGTCGCTTTCCTCCAAACTTTTTCTGCGAGGACTGCTTGGCAGCCGTCGTCGCGGGCGAGCCAGTATCTCCTCGCTTAAGCGCTTCGCGACGAGAGTCGTCAACGCCGCCGCGACGGCGGTGTTGGCATCGGTAGAGACGCTGCTCGGCGGCCAAACGCCGTATTCGCGTCGGCAACGCCGGCGCTGTACCGTGAACCTGGCAGGACGCGCTTACTCGCCGCTGAGAAACCCGCACCTGTTTCTCCAAACGCCCGGATTCAAAAATTCCATCGTCATCCCCGTCTTCAACAAAGCGGAGTTCACGTTCCAGTGTCTCGACGCGCTGCGACAAGAAATCGATTTCAGCGAAACTGAAGTGATTGTTGTCGACAATGCCTCGACGGATGAAGCCGAAAAAGTTCTGGCTCATTTTGCGAACCTCGTCCGCGTTATCAGAAACGAAGAGAACCGTGGCTTCGTCGATGCCTGCAACCAGGGTGCGGCGGCGGCCGCGGCCAGTATCTGGCGTTTCTCAATAACGACACGACAGTTTTGCCGGGCTGGCTCAAGTATTTGGTCGAAACGATTGAGTCAAACCCGGACAACGGCGCAGTCGGGTCCATGTTTCTTTATCCGGACGGTTCGATTCAGGAGGCCGGCGCGATCGTTTGGCGAAACGGCGAGGCGCATCACTACGGTTGGGAGCTTCGCCGGACGATCGGCGTTTCAACTTCGCCCGCGAGGTCGACTACTGCTCCGCCGCCTCGCGTTGGTGATCAGAAAAGAAATCTTCGAACGCCTCGGCGGCTTCGATCGGCGGTTCGCGCCGACCTACTACGAAGACGTCGATCTTGCCCCGGCGCAGCCCGCTTCAGCTTCAAGGTCATCTACCAACCGCGGTCGCGGCTGGTGCACTTTGAAGGCGTAACCGCCGCCCAGACACCACGCAGGGCTTGAAGCAGTTTCAGATTCTCAACCGCGACAAGTTTGCGGAGAAATGGCGCACGGCGCTGGAGCGCGAACATCTGCCAACGAATCTGAAGCGACTTTGCGGAAGCGAGCGATCGTGTAAATCGACCGGCCGCGCGTGATCGTATTCGACGAGCGCGTCCTCAGCCCCGACCGCGATGCCGCAGTTTACGAATGTTCCTGATCCTACATTACCTTCGCCGCCTTGGTGTCATGTCACTCGTGCCCCTTTTAACCGGCCGCAGAGCCTGGACTATGAACGCGCGCGCTTTGGCAGGAAGGCGTCGAGACTGCCGACGCCACGATTATCGTCGCCCGATCAAACACAAGAATGCCCAGGCGCACCGTCAGCCGCCGAGCATGGGCGCAGCTTTCTTTTTTATCCATCGTCTCCGGCGAGTAAATCCTAAAGCCGGTATCGTCTTGACATGGTCGATACCCACTTTGTCCGGTTTCAACGCGAATTCGAGATTTCAGGTGATGCTGCCGCCCGGACGCAGGCCGCTGAGCGCCATCGCCAACTCGAACGAAAACTGGCTCAGTTGAGCGATCTTGTCTGGTGTGCTTCGCTTGAAGACAGCAAGCAGGTTATGGAACGCGAGGCGGCCGGTACGCAGATCGAAGTTGTTCCCACCATCCATGAAACTTCGTGATTGGAAGCCGTTTGCCGAACGGCACGATTTGCTTTTCATCGGAAACCCGCCCACCGGCCTAACGACGATGCGGTCCTGTTTTTTTGCGCGAGGTTAATCCGCTGCCCGAGCAAGTGCCTCCCAAACGTTCGCCTGACATCATCGGTGACAACCCTCGGCGGCCATCAAGGCTTACAACTCGGATTATACGTGCGCGTGCGGATACGTTCCGGACATCGAGCCCTTTCCTGCGAGACGCCCGGGTCTTTATTATCGCACCGTTGCGCTTCTGGCGCCGGAATCAAAGGCAAGGTGGGCGAAGCGATGGCCCACGGCATCTCCATGTGGTTACAACGCGTCGATTAAGCGGAGCGGAAGGGTTTGGACTAACGCACGAGCTCGGCCGTGATGATTGGAGACGACCCCACATCGTTTGCGGCGGCGATCGTCGAGTTCGTACACAGATGAGGAATTGTGGCAGCGCGTAGCCGATAACAGCCACCGGCGAATCGAGAAGCACTTCACGCCGCAACGTGATCGCAGAAACAATCAATAGGTCAATCAAAGACCTAAGTCAAGTCAGGGTCAAGTCGAGGTCCGCTCGTGATTCTTGACTTTGGACCTTGGACATTGGACTTTGGACTCACCTCGGATCGATCCAGCGTTCGTACCAAAGGCTGACGTTCAATAGCGCTTACAGGTGAAACTCCAGTCGCGAGCGCCGCGCCGGTGTTCGTCAATCAATTTCGCGACGCATTCGTAGTCAAACAACTCGCGGCCGCTGAATGGAAGAATTCATTATCCAGTCCGGCTAGCGTCTTCCAGCCGCTCCGGCCGCGAAACCACTCGCGAATGGGCGCGCCAAAGCCACGCCTTGCGCCGGTACAGCAATTCCGCCGGCAAAGACCGTTTCCAGCGCCCGCTTCAGGATGTATTTCCCGCTCGCGCCCTTGATCTTGAGATCGATGGGCAGCGCGAGCGCATATTCAACCAGATGATGATCGAGAAACGGCACGCGCGCCTCGACCGACGTGGCCATCGTGATCTTGTCGACGCGCATCAGCAGCAACTCCGGCAGTCGCAAGTTTTAGTTCGAGGTAGCCTCATGCGCGAAGCGAAGTCGGAGTTGGGCCGACGCGCGCGATGTGATCAAGGTGATCCTTGCACCGCCTGGAACGACGAGGACAAGCCGCCGACGCGCGCCGACAACGCGTGGACAGAGCGCGGCGTTTGAAGTCTTCGTCAAAGACGATCGCGCCGCCCCAGAACAAGCGATTCGTCCGGCGCCCGAGCCGCTGCACCAGTTCAATCGCCGTGCGCTTCTGTTGAACGAACCTTCCATCAGAACGGCTTCGCAATCGCCGCCAGCGATTGACGCACGGCAACTGGAAGTCTTTTGCGCCTGCCGCCAAAACATCTCGTAGATCATCAGGTATTTTCGGAAACCAATCGTAACCGGCGAAGAGTTCGTCAGCATCCTCGCCGACCTGCACGCACGATCGTGCCCGGTCTCGCGCGCCAGTTTCGGAAACGTAATAGAGCGGCACGCAAACCGGATCGGCAATCGGTTCGTCCTGATGAAAGACAAGCTCCGGCAGAAACTTGCATCTCCCTGCTGCCCGATGATCACTTCATGGTGGTCCGTCGCTGAAGCGCTTGGCGACCCTCGCTGCGCGCTTTATCCAGCGTTCATTCAACTCGTCGCTATCTTCAAGAGCAATACGCAACTGAACGAAGTAATAC
>ERZ1370068.7566-contig-6477_pt1 | contig 28664 bp, 31 predicted proteins | sample MGYA00561227_ERZ1370068 | MGnify/ENA primary metagenome ERZ1370068 (study PRJEB38410, sample SAMEA6850437) | metagenome | study: Metagenomic assessment of the ecological functions of the soil: analysis of the soil microbiota associated with the...
GGTTACGTATTGCTTCGAAGCGGACGGTCGACTTGATCAAGCCGAAGTAGCCCTGGCGCCACGACCGGTGCGCTGGTTGTTGCCGCTGCGCTCGCGCGGGTTTTCCTTGTAGCGTGAAGCAGATCCTGCACCCACTTCATCGAGTCGTCGTAGCGGCCGCCGAGATTCAGCGCGTGAATCAGGAAGTGGACGTTGTGGCCGTGAGTGGCCGGTCGGGTAGAGCGAGTCGGACGCGATCCACTTCTGCTCGTTGGCCGCGGCGGCCGAGAACGCCGAGATCGCTTCCTGGATCTTGTCGCTCTGCGCGTAGATGTGTCCCGGCATGTGCAGCGGCGTGCGGGATGTTGGTGACGCAGCCCGGCGTAGCGCTGCGTTCGCGTGCCACGCCTTCTCCGGCGTCTTGCTGCCTTCGTAGGCGTGAATCAGGTAGTGATGCGCGCCGAACTGCGCCGTCGTCTTTCGCGACGACCTCTTCGAGCAGCGCGATCGCTTCCATCGTGTGCTCGCGCGGCTCCTTGGTCGACCGGGTCGAAGCCGTTGTCGATGCGCGAGGCCGAGCATCGACTTCGCTTCGAGATCGTCCGGGATACGCGGCGACCAGCTTGCGCAGGCCGGCGATGTAGGCCGCGTCGGCGGCGTCCTTGCGGCCCGGCGCGCGGCGCGCCGCCTGCGCTTCGATGTAGAGCCGCTCGCGCGGCGTCACCTTGTCGCGCAGCGCCATCGCCTTGGCGATCGCCTCGCGCGCGCGAACCTGCGGATCGATCGCGGCGCCGTTGGTCGAGCGCGCCACCGTCGCGTCGGCGCTCGGCCGCGCCGGCGCCGGCGCCGCGGCCGCCGCCGGCGTTGCCGGATCGCGCAGCAGCTGGAACGCCGGGCGGTAGTCGCTGGCCGCGCTCAGCGCGATGCACCAGTGCGCCATCGCCATGTCCGGGTCGAGCTCGCAGCGCCTGCGTGCACGAGCGCTCCGATTCCTGGAACCAGAACGAGTGAATCTGCGAGACGCCCTGCAGGAAGAACTTGCGCGCCTCCTCCGACGTCGTCGTCACCGGAAAATCCTTGGTCGATGCCCATGCCCGGCAGCAGCTTCGCCGGCAGCAGCGGCTGCGCGCCCGGCGGCACGACGCACATGTCCGGCTCGCGGCGCCTGCGCGCTGTTTCCTGCTCGCCGAGACGGTCCGACGACGAGACGCGACCGCGAGAGCAGGACGACGAAGCCGGCGACAGCAGGTGCGCTTCATGGCGGCCAAAGTATAGGCAGGCGATCGGCGGCAGGTGGGTCGAGTAGGTACGCCACGGCCGCCCGAGCACTGCCACAACCGTAGACAGCTACCGGCCATGCCGGGAACGGGATGACGCGAGCCGTCCAGGTAGTCGCGCAGCCCTTCGTGCGTGCTGCGGAAGGCGAGATCGTCCCACGGAATCGCCGCCGGCTCGAACTCCGCCGCCTCGAGGCACTCGTCGTCCGACGCACAGCGTGCCGCCGAGCGCCGTGGCCGCGTAGACGACGATCACCGGCGCGCGGCCGGGATAGGAGTAGATGTTGACGAGCGCGTCGAGCCGGACGTCGAGGCCGCATTCCTCGCGCGCTTCGCGGATCGCCGCGACGGTCAGCGGCTCGCCGCGGTCGACGTAGCCGCCGGGAAACACCCACTTGCCGTAGCCCGGCTCGATGGCGCGACGGCACCAGGACGATCCGGCCGCGCGTCGCTGGATGATCGTGCCGACGGCGATCTTCGGATCGAGATAGAAGACGAACCCGCAGCGCGTGCACACCGGGCGCTCGGGCTCGGTCGGCTTTCAGCACGCGCCGCTCGAGCGCGCCGCCGCAGCGCGGGCAGAACCGGTACGCGTGCGAGTCGTCGTGCGGGTGGAGCATCCACGCGCGCCAGTATAATTTCGACGATCATGTCGATTCTGAAGGTCGCGCGCATGGGGCATCCGGTGCTGCGCGCGAAAGCGCGCGCCGCTCGAGAAGGCCGAGATCCGCAGCGCGGCGATTCAGAAGCTGATCGACGACATGATCGACACGATGGCCGAGTACCACGGCGTCGGCCTCGCGGCGCCGCAGGTGCACGAAGGCGCTGCGTCTGTTCGTCGCCGCGCTCGACGCCGGCGACGACGATGACGAGGACGCGAGACGCCGAGCCGATCGCGATCATCAACCCCGAGATCACCGTCGTCGGCACCGACGTCGTCGAGGACTGGGAAGGCTGCCTGAGCATTCCCGACATCCGCGGCCGCGTGCCGCGCGCGCGCGAGATCAAGGTTCGCGCGCTCGATCGGCAACGGCGGACGCATCGAGCTGCGCGCGCACGACTTTCCGCGCGCGCGTCATCCAGCACGAAACCGATCACCTCGACGGCGTGCTGTTCTTCGATCGGATGAAGTCGTTCGAGTCGCTGACGTTCCTCGACGAGTACTCGCGTTACTGGCGCCAAGGACTAGGACTAAGACTCGGCCATCCGCTCTCTTCTTCTCCAGGTTGCGTTCCGACTGCAGCCGCTCGAGCTCCACCTCCGAGTGATCGACGAACTGCATCGCGTCGGCGATGGCGCGGTGGCCGGCGACGTCGGCGATCGCGCGGTGCATCAGCTGGCAGACGCGGCGGTACGACGGATGGCCCTGCGGCGCGGTCCGCAGCTCGATGACGTGCATCGCCTCGCGGGCGTTCATGTCCATGTAGAAGCGGACGCGGTAGGCCATGACGACGGCGTAGGGCGCGGCGTCGCGGAGCCCGCGCGCGACGCAGCTGCTCGTAGAGATCCGCCGACTGGTCCATCACCGCGCGCCAGTCGCGCGAGCGCGCCGGCTTCCTCGATCGCGGCCGGCTCGGTGTAGCCGTGGCGCGCGCTGAGCGGCTGCCACTCGAGCGTCAGCAGGCGATGGCGCTGCAGATCGCGGAACGCGCCGTAGTCGGCGAGGACGTCGAAGCGGTAGCTGCGTGCGCTCGAACGCGCGGCCGGGCTTGTGGCGGCGGTTGGCGCGCGTCGCCGACGTAGGCGCGGAGCAGCGCGGCGCGATCGTCGGCGGACATGCGTCGCGCGATCGGCGAGCAGCTGGTCGTCGGGCAGCGCCGACGCGGCATAGAGCGCCGCGGCGACGACCTTGATCTCGCCGTCGGGATCGAAGTCGGTGAGCGTGACCTCGTCGCGCGGCTCGGCCGGCGATGCCGTCGACGAACGGCTGCGGCGACGCCGTCGAACGCGCGCGGCGTGTCGGCGAAGTATTCGATCCAGCGGCCGCCGCGGTCCGGCTGATCGACGCGCGCCAGAAACGCCGGAATCACCTGGCGCAGCTCGGCGAGCATCTGCTGCGCGCAGCCGCGGACTTCCTCGAGCGGGTGCGCGAACATGCGCAGCAGCAGCGCTTCGAACGCCTGGCCGGTGCCGAACAGGCCGACGTTCGACGTCGTCGCCGCCGGCAGCAGGCCGCGCAGCGTGTCGAGCGCCTTGGCGCGGATCACCGACTTGTAGACGCCGTCGGAGTCCTCCGGCGACTTCGGATACTTCGCGCGGAAGTGCGCTTCCATCGCCGGAATCCAGCGCGCGTAGGTCTCGAAGGCGGCGTCGAGCGTGCGGACGAAGCGCGTCGCGCAGCGGCGAGCCGTCGAGCTCGGCCGGCACGTGGTATTTCCAGCGGCCGTCCGGCCGATCGGTGTAGGGCACGTAGCGCGTCGACTGCTCGAGATACGCCATCAGGCGTCCCCACTCGAGCACCTTGGTCAGGACGTTCGAGACGCCTTCGCACGCGATGTGCGCGCCGCCGAGCTGCGCGACCGAGTCGTCGCCGTACTCGCTGAGCACGCGCGCGTACAGCTTGTCGGCGCGTTCGGTGCCGACGCCGGTGCTGCGTCGTGCGGCGGCCGCTGCCGCGGCGTCGATCTGCCCGAGGAACTCGTCGAGGAACAGCCGCCGCACCGATTTGGCGGAGCGCGAGTAGCGCGCGAACAGCGCGCCCTTCACCGTTTCGGGCAGGTTCGTGCAGCGCGAAGACCGGATCGATCGGTGTTGGTGAAGTACGGCGCGAGCGCGCGCGTCTTCGTCGGCGTGAACGTCTCGCGGCGTGGCGGGAAGCCACGGTGGTCGGGTATTCTACCGCGCATGCTCGAACGAGTTCGCCTACCGTCATCGGCTGAGCGTGCGGTTCCGCGACTGCGACGCGATGGGGCACGTCGAACCACGCGGTCTACTTCACGTATCTCGAGCAGTGCCGGCTGACGTTCTGGCGCGAGCTGACCGGCGCGCCGTCGCCGCATACGCGCGTCATCATCGCGCGGGCCGAGTGCGACTATCGGGCGCCGGCGCATTTCGGCGACGAGCTCGAGGTCCGCGCTGAACGTCGGCGAGATCGGGCGGTCGAGTTTCGCGCTGGTCTACGAGATCGTCGACGCGGCGAGCGGCCGCCTGGTCGCGACGCGGGAAGACCGTCATGGTCAGCTACGACTACGAGGAGGGTCTGTCGGTGCCGTTGCCGTCCGCGACCAGGGATCTCCTCCAGCGAGTCAAAGGAGTCTGACCCGGGTCATGACCCGGGTCAGACCCTAATCTCGTAGAGTTGCTGCCGCGCGATCGCGTCACCGCCCAACGGCAATGCACAGATCGCGTCCGGTGCACAGCCGCTGCATTGCCGCCGATCAGGATCTGCACCCAACGACTCAAATAGCGGATGCGTCGTCAGCCAGTCGTCGGGAGCGTTCAGCGCGTGAGCCCTATAACTCGACCATCGATACTGCTCCGGCTGCACGACCATCCGCGCCCTGACGGGGTTCATTTCAATGTATCGAAGACACGTGAGCCAGTAGCGCTCATCGTCGATCGCTTTGGATGCGTAGCGACCCGTCCAAAGCGTGCCGACCCTGTCGTATTTGCGGTTGAAGTACATCACGTAGCGGATGGCCAGCTGCTGCATCGCCTTGGCGGTCCCGTGCTCGGTGCTGGGAGTGAGCAGAAGGTGAGTGTGGTTCGTCATCAGCGCATAGCCATGCAGCGCGATACCGTAGCGACACGTTGCCGACTGCAGCATGACGAGGAACGACCGTGTCGCTGTCGTCGCCGAACACGGCGCAGCGATTGTTTCCCCGTTGACGGACGTGCAGGCTGACGCCCGGGACGCAGATCCTGAGTGAATTCGGCATGACAGCTTGCTGGGGAGCAAGACTCGATCTCACGCCTGGAACCTGAAATCCTCAGAATTTTGCAGCGGTCGACCGTCACTAACTGCAGATTCCACGTACTCCTGCTTTGGGCGCGATCAACGAAACTGCAAATCAAGGGTCTGACCTGGGTCTGACCCTCGGGCGAGGTTGGTGCGACAATGCGGCATGGTCTACATCTTCGGCAAAGACACCTGACCGTATACGCTGGCCGCCCGTGACGATTTTCAGCGGCGGCACGTTTCGTTCGAGTACTTCAACGTCAAGAAGGACGCCGCGGCCCTCGCGCGCATGCTGGTCCACAGCCACGGACGCCGCGCGGTGCCCGTGATCGTTGACGGCGACCAGGTCACCATCGGCTTCGGCGGCACCTGAGGTGTCTAGTCTCGCGCTCAGTTCGAGCGCAAAATGCCTGATATTCAACGGATATTTGACAATATTGTGAAATCATTCACATAATCGGCATCCGCATGGCCGCGATGATCGATCTCGACGCCGTCACCAAGCGATTCGCAGGCAAGCGCGACGTCGACGGCCCTCGACGACTGTGACCCTCGCCATCCCGCGCGGCGAGATGGTGTCGATCATCGGCCCCTCCGGCTCCGGCAAATCCACGCTCCTCAACCTCGTCGGCGGCCTCGATCGACCGACCACCGGCCAGGTGCGCGTCGACGGCGAACCGCTCGCGCAGCCTGTCCGACGATGCGCTGACGCGAGTGCGGCGCGACAAGATCGGCTTCATCTTCCAGTTCTTCAACCTGCTGCCGACGCTCTCGTGCCTCGAAAACGTCGGCCTGCCGCTGCACCTGCGCGGCTGGCCGCGCAAGAAGGTCGACGAGCGCGCGCGCGAGCTGCTGACGCTCGTGCAGCTCGATCACCGCATGACGCACCTGCCCGAGGAGCTGTCCGGCGGCGAGCGGCAGCGCGTCGCGATCGCCCGCGCGCTGTCGGTCTATCCGCCGATCCTCCTCGCCGACGAACCGACCGGCAATCTCGACACGCGCACCGGCGAAGAAATCCTCGCGCTGATCCGCGACGTCCACACAGCGCCTCGACTCGCACCGTCGTCATCGTCACGCACGACATGAAGGTCGCCGAAAGCTGCCAGCGCACCATCGCGCTGCGCGACGGACGCATCGTCGAGGACGTGCGCCGATGATCCTGCTCCGGCTGATCAGCTGGCCGTACTTCCGCAAGCACGTGCTGCGGACGCTGCTGACGACCGCCGGCATCGTGCTCGGCGTCGCCGTGTTCGTCGGCATGCACACGGCGAACTCAGAGCGTGCTGTTCGCGTTCTCGCGGACCGTCGACCGCATCGCCGGCAAGACCGAGCTGCAGGTGACCGCCGGAGAGACCGGCTTCGACGAAGAAGTGCTCGAGAAGGTCCAGGCGGCGTCCACCGTCCGCGTCGCCGTGCCGGTGATCGAAGCCGTCGTCGACACCGAACTCGAAGGCCAGGGCAACCTGCTGGTGCTCGGCGTCGACATGACCGGCGATCGCAGCCTCCGCGACTACGACCTCGAAGCGGCGACGATGCGGTCATCGACGATCCGCTGGTGTTTCTCGCGCAGCCGGACTCGATCATCCTGTCGAAGGAGTTCGCCGAGAAGAACCAGCATCGCCGTCGGCAGCCGCGTCGCGCTCGGCACGGTCGAAGGCGACAAGCAGTTCACGGTGCGCGGCGTCATGAAGTCGTCGGGCTGACGAGCGCGTTCGGCGGCAACCTCGCCGATCATGGACATCTACGCCGCGCAGCAGATGTTCGGCCGCGGCCGCTCGTTCGATCGCATCGACCTCGCGCGTGAAGCAAGGGCACACGCTCGCAGGACGCAGAGCAGGAGCTGACCGCGCATGCTCGGCCCCGGCTTCCAGGTCGACCCGCCGTCGGGCCGCGGCCAGCAGTTCGAGGCGATGCTCGCCGCCTATTCGATGATGGTCGGCATCTCGAGCCTGTTCGCGCTCTTCATCGGGATGTTCATCATCTACAACTCGTTCGCGATCGCGGTCACGCAGCGGCGATCCGAGATCGGCATCCTGCGCGCGCTCGGCGCCACGCGCGGACAGATCCGCTGGCTGTTTCTCGGCGAGAGCGCGGTCACCGGACTCGATCGGATCGATCGGCGGGCCTGGCGTTCGGCGTGCTGATCGCGCGCGGCATCGCGGCATCGATCGGCGCGCTGATCAGCGACGTCTACGGCGTCGCGCAGCACGCCGGACGAGGTCGTCGACCAGCCCGGCGCTGCTCTGCTGGCGCTCGGCCATCGGCATCGCGCACGAGCATCGTCGCCGCGGCGATCCCCGCGCAGCAGCGCTGCGCGGTCGATCCGGTGCAGGCGCTGCAGAAGGGCAAGTATCAGGTCCTGTCGGCCGGCGAGAAGCCGCCTGCGCGCCGTTCTCGCGGCTCGTGCTCGGCGCGGTGTCGATCGTCTGCCTCGGCATCGGCGGCTCGCGGCCGGTCTTCTACGCCGGCTACGTGCTCGCGATCGTCGTCGCGCTGCTGCATCAGCCCGCTGCTGTCGCTGGCGCTCGCGCAAGGCGCTGCGGCCGATCCTCAAATGGGCTGCGGCCGGTCGAAGGCGCGCTCGCGGCCGACAGCCTGATCCAGTCGCCGCGTCGAACGTCGGCGAGCGTCGCCGCGCTGATGCTGTCGCTGGCGCTCGTCGTCGCGTTCGCCGGGCATGGCGCGCGCGAGCTACGCGTCGATCATCGACTGGATGGAAACGGCGCTCAACCCCGAGCTCTTCGTCATGCCGTCGCAGAGCATCGTGGTCCGCACGATGCGGTTTCCGGCGTCGATGGGCCGGAGCTGGCGGCGATTCCCGGCGTGCGAGCGCGTGCAGATGGTGCGCGACGCGCGCATCGTGTTCCGGAAGACGCCGGTGATGGTGGTGGCGGTCGAGATCAGCAGCATGGCGCGAGACCGCGCAGCTGCCGCCCGTCGCCGGCGAACGCCGACGACATGTACCGCCGCGACCGCGGCCGGCGAGGGGCTGATGGTCGTCCGACAACCTCGCGCAGCTCCAGCACCTGAAGCTCGGCGACATGCTCGAGGTCCCGGCGCCGAACGGCGTCATCCGCCTGCCGATCGTCGGCGTCGTCATCGACTACTCGGATCAGCAGGGCACGATCTTCGATGGATCGCACGCCTGTTCCAGCGATACTGGAACGACGACTACGGTGAACGTCTTCCGCGTCGTACCTGAAGCCCGGCGCGACGGTGCCGGACGTCCGGCAGCGCGATTCTCGAGCGCTATGCCGGGCAGCGCGCAGGTGTTCGTGCTGACGAACGCGGAGCTCAAGAGCTACATTCTGAAGGTCACCGACCAGTGGTTCGGCCTGACGTCGGTGCAGATCGCCGTCGCCGTGCTCGTCGCGATCCTCGGCATCGTGAACACGCTGACCGTGTCGATCACCGATCGGCGGCGCGAGCTCGGCGTGCTGCAGGCGGTCGGCGGACTGCGCGGCCAGATCCGGCGGACGATCTGGATCGAGGCGCTCAGCATCGGCACGCTCGGCCTGGTGCTCGGCTTCGCGCTCGGCGCGATCAATCTCTATTACATCCTGCAGATCGTGCAGCACGACATCGCCGGCATGCGGCTCGACTACTACGTTTCCGATCGGCACGGTGCTGCGCGCTCGTGCCGACGATTCTCGGCGCGGCGTTCATCGCGGCGATCTGGCCGGCGGAGTCGGCGGTGCACGGCTCGCTCGTGGAGGCGCTGGAGTATGAGTAGACGGCACGTCAGGTCAGCGGACGACAGTCGGCGATCGCGATCGTGCCGTCGTGGCTCGTGTCTGGTCGCGTCTCGCGATCGCTGGCGTCGACCTCCGCGCCGCCGACAACGCGCGCCAGATTGTCGACGAGGCGCAGAAGCGGACCGACGCGCAAGTCGCAGCGCTACGAAGGGCTGCTGCAGGTGTTCGACGCGAAGGGCAAGATCAGCGACAAGCGCTGGACGCTCGAGCGGCTGGGCGCGCACGGCAGAGCAAGGCGGTGCTGCGGTTCACGGCGCCGGCCGAGGTCAAGGGCGTCGCGCTGCTCGTCGTCAACCATCCGGACCGCGCGTCGGACCAGTGGATGTGGACGCCGGCGATCGAGCGCGATCGGCGCATCGCGCTGCAGGATCGATCGACGCGGTTCTTCGGCACCGACTTCAGCTTCGAGGATCTCGAGGAGCGCGACGTCAACCAGTACGACTACGTGCTGCTCGGCGACGAGACGGTCGACGGCGCCGCCTGCTGGAAGATCCAGTCGACGCCGAAGCAGAGCGAAGTCGTCGCAGTACACGCGGTCGATCGTCTGGATCCGCAAGGACAACTACGCGTTCGCGCGGATCGAGAACTACGTCAAGGACCAGGTGGTGCGGCGGCTGAACTACTCGCGACATCCAGAACGTGCAGGGCATCTGGACCGCGCAGCAGCTCGAGATGACCGACCTGCGCCGCGGCAGCCGCACGCGCCTGACGCTCGACAAGCTGCAATACAACGTGCCGCTGAAGGACGAGGACTTCACGCTGCAGGCGATCCGGCGCCAGTAGACGTGCGTGACGCGATCGCGCTTGCGCTTCGTCGCGTCGCTGGTGATGCGTCGCGTGCTGTCGCGCGCTGCTGGCGCGCAGACGGTCGACGCAGCGCGGGCTTCGTCGACGGCGCCGCTAGCTGTTTCCCGCAGGAGGCGCCCAACGATCCGACGCAGCGCGATCGGCGACTGCCTCGTGCGCGAGGAAGTGTTCGTCAAGCCCGCGCCGTGGATGCAGTTCGCGGCCGGCGCTCGACCTGCGCGCGCAACTCGCACGACCAGGTCGAGGACGAGCTGGCGGCTCGACGTCGAGCGACCGCGGCGTCCAGCGCCCGCGCGCTGTCCGCTCCGGCGGCTGAGCGGCCACGCTCAGCCACGGCCGGCTCACGATCGACGTCGGCAAGCAGTTCATCCGCTGGGGCAAGACCGACATCGTCAACGCCGACCGATCGCTTTGCGCCGCGCGACTTCCTCAACGTCGTCGACACCGAGTTCCTCGCGGTGACCGGCGTGCGCGGCGTCGCTGCAGCACGGAGCAGGACACGTTCGAAGCGGTCTGGGTGCCGCGCTTCACGCCGAGCCGGATGCCGCTGCCTCGACCAGCGCTGGACCGCCGTCCCCGAGGCGCCGGCCGCGCCGTGATCTGTCGACGCCGGCGCCGTGTTGCCCGGCAGGATCGCAGACGGGCCTTCGATGGGGACACGCGGGCGCAGGGTCTCGAATATTCGCTGTCGTTCTTCAACGGGTTCAATCACGCTGCCGAACATCGAGGCCGTTTCCGGCACCGGTGCCCAGTGCAGCCACACCAGGTCCGCCGGTCCGCTGGGTCCTGCGGCGATCGCCGTTCGCGCGTCCTATCCCGGCGATTCGAACATACGGCGGCGACGTCGCCGTGCCGACGCCGTGGTTCACGATCAAGGGCGAGGCGGCGTACTTCACCTCGTCCACGCCCGTCACCGACGAGTACGTCGCTGTACGTCGTGCAGCTCGAGCGGCAGACCGGCGAATGGGTGATCGTCGGCGGCTACGCGCGGTGAAGTCGTCACGACCGAGCGCGTCGCGACGCTGGCGTTTGCGCCGGATCGCGGGCCTGACGCGTTCGATCGTCGCGCGCGCGTCGCACACGATCGACCCGGTTCGCAGCCTCGCGTTCGAGACCGCGATCCGCCAGAACGGCGACGGCTGCTACGCGAAGGTCGAGTACTCGCAGGCGACGCGGGTCAGCACTGGCGCGCGACGTTCACCGCGCGTCGGCGATCACCGGGCAGAGCGACGATTTCCTCGGCCAGTACCAGCCGGAACTCTCACGTTGACGGCGTCGCGCTTCGCTATAGTTTCTGAGGTGGGACCGAATTCCTGCTGCCCGCCCACAATCCCGGCCCGATGACCGGATCGGGCAACAACACCTATCTGCATCACCGGCGACAACGGATCGGCCGCGCTCGATCGACGCCGGCGTCGGCGAGCCGCAGCATCTGGCCGACCTCGACGCGCGCGCTCGGCGCGCGCGCACGGCTCGATCGCCGTGCTCGTCACGCACGGCCACCGCGATCACGCCGGCGGCGCGCCTGCGCTCGCGGCCGCGCATCCCGCGGCGTCGCTTCAGCAAGCGTCCGTGGCCGGAGCGAAGACGCGCAGCTACGCCGTGCCCTGGCGATCGCGTCGAACGACGGCGATCGGCTTGCCGGCCGGCGACGACACCGCTGACGGTGCTTCACACGCCGGGCCATTCGCCGGATCACCTGGCGTTCTGGCACGAGCCGAGCCGCGACGATCTTCACCGGCGACCTCGTCGTCCGCGGCAGCAGCGTGATGATTCACTGGAGCCGCGGCGGCGATCTCGGCGCAGTACTCGCGTCGCTCGAGCGGCTGCTGGCGCTCGAGCCCGCGCGCTGCTGCTGCCGGCGCACGGCCCGGCGATCGACGATCCCGCAGACGCTCTCTGACCGGCTACCTCGAGCATCGCCGCATGCGCGAGCGCCAGGTGCTCGACGGCGCTTGCGCGCCGGCCACGCGCAGCGTGCAGGCGATCGCCGAATCCATCTATGATGGTCTCGCGCCGGCGCTGATGCCGGCCGCGCACGAAAACGTGCGCGCGCATCTCGAGAAACTCAGAGGCCGAAGCGGCGCGGCGATCGATGACTGCGACGGCCGGCACTGGCAGCTGCTCAGCGTCACTGCGCTAGCCTTGAACGGAGACTGATCCGCATGGACAACGTCATCGATTTCATCAACGTCAATCGCGAGCGCTACCTCGAGGAGCTGAAGGCGCTGCTCGCGATTCCCAGCATCAGCGCGCTGCCGCAGCACGCCGGCGACGTCAAGCGCTGCGCCGACTGGTGCGCCGACGAGATGCGGCGCATCGGGCTGCAGAACGTCCGGCTCGATCGACACGCCGGGCAACCCGGTCGTCTACGGCGACTGGCTGGGCGCGCCGGGCGCGCCGACGATCCTCTTCTACGGCCACTACGACGTGCAGCCGGTCGATCCGCTCGACCTGTGGGAGTCGCCGCCGTTCGAGGCGACGATCCGCGACGGCGAGATCTACGCGCGCGGCTCGGCCGACGACAAGGGCCAGGTGTTCATGCACTTCAAGGCGATCGAGGCGCACCTGAAGCAGAACGGCCAGCTGCCGGTGAACATCAAGATCATCCTCGAGGGCGAGGAGGAAGTCGGCAGCGTCAACCTCGACAACTTCATCCGCGCCCACAAGAGCGAGCTCGGCGCCGACGTCGTCGTCATCTCCGACTCGCCGATGTTCGCGCGCGGCGTGCCGTCGATCTGCTACGGCCTCCGCGGCCTCGTCTACTTCCAGATCGATCTGCGCGGCAGCAGCACCGACCTGCATTCGGGATCGTTCGGCGGCGCGGTCGCGAACCCGGCGTTCGTGCTCGCGCAGATGCTCGCGCAGATGAAGGATCGCGGCGGCCGCATCAAGATCCCGGGCTTCTACGACGATGTGGTGGCGCTGCAGGAGGAGGAGCGGAAGGCGTGGGCGACGCTGCCGTTCAACGAGAAGCAGTACAAGAAGGACTTCGGCATCCCGAAGCTGTTCGGCGAGACCGGCTACACGACGCTCGAGCGCACGTGGGCGCGGCCGACGTTCGAGGTCAACGGCCTGCTGTCGGGCTTCACCGGCGAAGGCGCGAAGACGGTGCTGCCGGCCGTCGCGATGGCGAAGGTCAGCATGCGCCTCGTGCCGAACCAGGCATCCGGACAAGATCGCGGAGCTGTTCGAGGCGTACGTGCGCGAAGATCACGCCGAAGACCGTCGAGCTCAAGATCACGCGCATGCACGGCGGCAAGCCGTGGATGACGTCGTACGACAACCCGTTCGTGCAGGCCGCCGGCCGCGCGATCGAGCAGGGCTTCGGCCAGACGCCGGTGTTCACGCGCGAAGGCGGATCGATTCCGGTGGTGTCGACGTTCCAGGAGGAGCTGGGCCTGCCGTCGGTGCTGTTCGGCGTCGGGCTGCCGGACGAGAACGCGCACGCGCCGAACGAGAAGCTCGACGTCGGCAACTTCCACGGCGGCGTCATCGCGTCGGCGATTCTGTATGAGGAGATCGCCGACGGCGTAACGATCGGAAGAACGCGGAGACGCAAGGATCGCCGAGCAGATGTTCCTCTGCGTCCTCTGCGGTCTCTGCGGTTCCGCTTCAGAAGCCTACGACCAAGCCCGACGCGGAAGATCCGCGGGCTCAGGTTCTGCGCCAGCGCGTTGAACGTCGGCGACGCGATGTTGTTGTTCCGCACGAGCGCCGTGTTCGCGTTGAACACGTTGAACGCGTCGAGGATCGCCGCGGACGCGTCACCGTGTTCGACCTTGAACGCGCGCGCCGCGCGCAGGTCGGTGTTCCACAGGTTGTCGTAGCGGAACGTAGTCGATCTGCCGGCGTGACCAGCACCGGCAGCGTCGAGTCGCCGCCGAGCGCCGCGGTCGTGCCCTGCCGGAACGAGCGGGTACGGATAGCCCTGCCGGCCGAACACGTTGCCGCTGACCTCGATGCCGCACGGCGCCTGGTACATCGCGTTGGCGTTGAACTGCCACTTCGCGTTGATGTAGATGCTGCCCGATCCGCTGCCGCCGCTCTGCGGCGCGAACTGGCCGCCGTCCTTCAGCGGCTCGGTCAGCGTCGGCGTCGGGTTGCCGTTGGTGTCGTAGATCGCCGGCCGCGTCGTCGAAGTGCTCGCGCGCGTTGTTCCACGAGAACGCCGACGCGGCCCATCCACTTGTTCGACAGCCGCTTCACCAGCGCCGAGCTCGAGGCCGTGGTAGTCGGTCGAGTAGCCGGGATGTTCGTCGTGGTGAAGCCGTTGCCGCCGGCCGCCACCTTCGCGGCGTTCGGGATGAACGTCGGCACGTTGTAGGGCGTGCCGTCGGGCAGCGTGCCGGTGAAGCCGCGAGCCCGGCGCGTAGTCGGCGAGCGTCACGCCGACGCGCGGCGTGATCCGGCCGGTGAAGTTGCCGAACAGATCCGTCGGTCCGCGTGTAGCTGTAGTTCACCTGCACCGCCAGGTTCGGCCATCAGCTCGCGGTCGACGCCGGCGACGAAGCTGGTCGTGCGTCGGCGCCTTCAGGTTCGGATCGAGCACGTTCGCCGACGTCGACCGCCGTCGGGCTCGCCGGGATTGAAGCCGCCGGCCGGCGGTGATGAACTGGTTGAGGCTGCACCTCGTTGGCCTGCGCGAAGTGATCGCCGTTGAGTGTCGACCCAGCGGTAGGTCGCCGAGCCGGCCGTCGAGCTCGGGTTCAGTCACGCCGACCGTGCCGGTCTCGAGCTGGCCGGCGTAGCGGCTGAAGCTCGCGCGCGCGATCGGTCTTGCGCGACTCGTCGAGCGCGTAGGTCACGCCGGCGCGCGGCGAGAAGTTGTTCCACGTGAACGGCGTGTCGTAGCCGGCGAACGACAGGCCGGGCACGACGGTCGGGGAACGCCGGCGTTCGCGAGCGTCTCGCTCGGCAGCGCCTTGCCCCACTGCCGGTCGTAGCGCACGCCGACGATCGACGGTCACGCGGCTCGTCGCGAGATGGTGTCGCCGACGTAGAAGTTCGAGGTAGTTGGCGCCTGGTTGCCGCCGTAGCCCTGGCGGAACACCTGCGCGCGCAGGTCGGTCGGCGAGTTCTCGATCGCGAGGATCATGTTGCCGGGCCACAGCGTGCCGCTGATCGCGTCGGCCGTCCGGTAGCCGAACCCGTACTTCAGGTCGTGCGTCGCGCCCATCGCCGTTCGACGAAGCGTTGCGCGTCGACGTTGGCGACCTTCTGCGGGCGGACGTTGAGGCTCTGGCTGACCGAGCCGAACGACTGCGCGGTCGTGAAGCTGCGGCCCGCCTGCTGCGTCGAGGCCGCCAACCGGATCGAGGCATGAACCCGGTGTTGAAGTAGCGCGTACTTCGCCGACACGAACAGGTTCGGCGCTGATCACGCGATCGTCGCGCAATCTTCCACAGGCCGTGCAGCGGGTTGTCGGTGTAGGCGTTGTCCTGGTGGAAGGTCGCGGTCGGCGCGTCGAACAGGATGCCCGAGATGCCGGGGCTGCGGCCGTCCTTGATCTTGAAGCCGTCGAAGTAGAGGAAGCTGACCATGTCCTTCTTGGTCGCCTGCCAGTTCAACTTCACCGTCCGGGTTCTTCAGCTGCGTCCGATCGACCAGCGCGCCGGCGCGGCGGACCAGCCGCACGTCCTGGATCGAGTACGAGCCGTAGAACCACGCCTTGTCGCGGAGGATCGGGCCGCCGATGTCGAAGCCGTAGTCCGAGATCTGCTTGTTGTGATCGGAGGTCTCGTGCGTGACGCCGGTCGCGGCGAGCTCGTCGGGCACGTTGATCGATTCCATCGCGTCGTTGTCGAAGTAGCCGCGGACGCCGCCGTGGAACTGGTTGGTGCCGCGCTTGACGACGAGGTTGAGGCCCATGCCGCCGGTCGGCTGCTTGATGTCCTGGCCGGCGGTCGAGACCTGGATCTCCTCGAAGTTGTCGTAGTTGTAGTAGCTCGGCGACGCGCCGGTCGCCGCCATGTCGGTGATGTTGATGCCGTCCATCGTCCAGCACCGCGTCCTGCGGGCCGCGTGCCCTTCGACGCGAAGTTGGACTGCTGGCCGGTCTCGTTGCCGCCGATGTTCACGCGATCGACGAGCACGCCGGGCACCGATGCGCATCAGCGCGAACGGATCGCGCGAGGTCGGAATCTTCGTCAGCTCGTCGGCGGTGAAGTTGGTCGAGGTGCCGGTGGCCTTGGTGTCGATCGACCGGCGACTCGCCGCTGACCGTGATCGTTTCGGCCACCGCCGCGATCTTCAGCGCCATCGGCAGCTCGACGTTCCTGCCGACGGACGACGATGACGTTGTCGCGGACGATGGTCGTGAAGCCCTGGCAGCGCCGGCGGTGACTTGTACGGGCCGGGCGCGAGATTCAGAAACCGGATACTCGCCGGTGGCCTCGGTGACGAACGTCTGCGTGGCGTCGACGCCCTGCGCCGTGACGGTGACGCCGGGCAGCACGCCGCCCTGTTCGTCCTTGATGGTGCCGTTGATAGCTGCCGCCCTGGATCTGCGCGAACGCGGGCAGTCGCGAACGCGCAAGCAGCAGAGCGAGCACGAAGCTCAATCGCTTCATCTCGCACATTCCTCCGAATGGTCGATTAGACGGATGATCGCGAGAGCATCGCGATGTGCCACTGCCGCGACGATCGTCGGACACTGTCCGCGATTGTTCCGCGCGCGGGATTCGTCAGTCGCTTACGCGACACGTTGCGACGTCCGCAGTCGCGATGCGATCACGATCTTGAATCGCGCGATCCAACGAGCATCACGCAATGTTCTGTCTGCGAGACACCGTTCGGAAACGGAAACTTGATGGTAGAGTCGTCGCCGTGTCGAGGCTGGAGAGCGCTGATCGAACGCGTTGCAGAAGTTTTATGGCGTGCTGCCGCCGCCGCCGCGCGATCCGTTCACGCTGTTCGTCTGGGAAGTGCTGTCGGTCCATTCGACGCCGCGCAAGCGCGACGCGGCGCTGGCGGCGCTGAAGCGCATTCGCGCGCTGACGCCGGACGCGATGTGGCGCGCGCCGCAGAAGAAGCTCGAAGCAGAGCGTCACGCTCGCCGGACCCTACCGCGAGAACCGGCTGCAGGCGCTGCGCACCGGCGTCGAGTCTGTTCCGGCGCTCGCCGCGATCTGCCGGCGACGATCCGCGGCCCGCTGCGCGCCGGCGCGCCGGGCGCTCAAGCCGTTTCCGCAGCTGGGCGAGACCGGCGCGCACCGCATGCTGCTGTTCGCCGCCGACCACGCCGATCCTGCCGGTCGACGCGCGCGTCAACCGCGTCGGCAGCGCGGCTCGGCTACGGCGACGGCGGCCGGCGATTTCAAGAAGCAGGCGCGCTCGGTCCAGGCGGCGCTCGACGCGCGAGCTGCCGGCGTCAGTCGACGCCTATCGCCGCGCGTTTCTCTACCTGTCGCACCACGGCGGCGCCGACGTGCACGGAAGCGCGACCCGCACTGTCGCGATCTGTCCGCTGCTGAAGGACTGCCCGGAGGGACAGAAGCGAGCATGGCTAGGATGGCTTCAGGAAGCCATCAGCCATTTCAGCGATCGCCGATGCTCAGTTCAGCGAAGCCACTCGCTTGCGGAGCGTCTTGACGTGCTCCCAGATCTGCTCGTGCTCTTCGCGCTCCTCGTCGTCGAGCGCGCGACCGACGGCGATCAGCTTCAGGTAGCGCCTGCAGATCGCGGAGCGCGCCGGAAAAATCCTTCAGGTGATACGCGAGCAGGCCGCGGTCGCGCAGCTCGTCGATCGCCGACGGGTCGACCGCGATCAGCAGGTCGGTGATGTCGCGCGCCTGCGGGAACGAGTGCATGCTGCACGTAGACGCGCTTCAGGTTCAGCAGCATCCGCGCCAGGATCTGCGGCTTGGTGGCGCGCGACGAGCAGCCGCGACTCGAACAGCGCCGTCGTCGTCTCGGCGTCGCTCGTCGCCCGCGCTGCGCCGCACGCGCCAGCACGCGTCGCGCGAGAGCAGCGCGCCGCCGTGGAACGCGTCGATGATCAGATCCTCCGAGTACGGCAGCGCCGCGCCGCGCCGGGCAGCGCAGCAGAAAGTGTCCGGGAAAGTTGATCCCTTCGACCGTGCAGGCCCGCGCGCCGCGCCACCTCCATGTAGACCAGCGCCAGCGTGATCGGGATGCCGGTGCGCCGATCGAGCACCTCGTTCAGGAAGCTGTTGCGCGGATCCTCGTAGTGCAGCTCGTTGCCGGCGAATCGCAGCTCGCCGAACAGGTAGTCGTTCGAGCGCCATGACCCTGGCGTAGCGATCGGGATCCACCTGCTGCGGCGCGTCGTCGGGCGCGACGACCGCCGACTCGCGACGCGCCGGCGCGCCTCGTGGCCGAGGGCGTCGAGCTGATCGAGTACGGACCGGCGTCGAGCTTCGGGTACTCGACGCGCGCGATCATCAGCGCGGCGACGGCGAGGTCGGGGTCCGGGCTGAGGGCGGCGTGGGTGAAGCTGTGGACGAGCTGCGGGCTGATCAACGGAGTCAGGATAGCACAAAAAGGGCGGGGCCTGACGCCCCGCCCTCGAGAAACCCGAATCAGGCTTGCAGGCCTGCCAGCGACTCGACTACCAGTTGAACCGGACGCCGAACCGCAGCACGCGCGGCGCGAGCGATCGCCTGAATGTGGTTCGCGTTCGAGCGCGTTCTGCGCGCCGCGGATCGCCTGCATCCGTGTTGGAGTTGCACACGTTGAAGACGTCCATGCGACGGGATGAACCGCGACCGGTCCCGACCTTGATCGGCCGCTCGACGTGGAAGTCGAGGTTCTGGTAGTTCGGCAGGCGGCTGTCGCCGCACCGTTGTCGAGCAGCACGCTCGGCGGTGCCGGCGCCGTTGGCGCGCGACGGACTCGTGGATCGACGCGCTCGAACGGATAGCCCTGCCGCGCGTTGTAGAACGCCGAGACGTTGACGTCGCCCGGCAGCTGATACAGGCCGCTGATCTTGAACAGCCACTTCGCGTTCACGTAGACGTTGCCGATGCCGCTGCCGGCCGTCAGGTAGTCGTACTGGAACCCGTTGCGCTGCGCGATGTTGGTCGGATCCTCAGGCGACGCCGCCGGTGCCAGTTGCCGCGCAGGAACCCGGGCCGTAGTTCACGATCGTGCTGTTGTAGCGCGAAGCTCGTGTTCATCAGCCAGTGGTTCGACAGCCGCTTGCGGCCGGTCAGTTCGACGCCGTTGAACGTGCGGCTGAAGCCGTCGATGTTGGTCTCGGTCGATACCGTCCGGCAGCTGGAACGATCGGCTGGTAGTACGTCACCGTCGGGCAGCGCGTCGCGACCGTCGGGCACGTAGACGCCGCGCGGCCGTGCGTGAACGGCAGTGTGGCTCGAGCCGTCCGTCGCGACGCCGTTCAGCGTGCCCAGCCTGGCACGCGTTGCTGAAGTCAGCTGCGTACCGGCGCCAGATGTAGTTGCCGCCGACGGCGAAGCCCGCGCCGATCTCGCGATCGAAGCCGACGATGAACTCGTCGGTCCGATCGTTCTTGAGGTTCGGATCGACGGTGTTCAGCGTCGTCGGCGATCCGGGTTTGCCGGATCCCAGTTCCCGGTTCGGAGGAAGTTCGCCGGGTTGCCGCCCGAGCATGGACGCTGCGTCGAGATCTCGTTGGCCTGCACGAACGTTGTCGTGGTTCGCGTCGACCCACGGGTAGCGAGCGGTCGACCGCGGTCACCGGGTTGACCTGGCTCGCGACGCCGCCGGTGCCGACCTGGCCCCAGTAGCATGCGCGTAGTTGCGCGCGACAGCGTCTTGCCGTCGCCCGTCGATGTCGTAGGTGAAGCCGAGGCGCGGCGAGAAGTTGTTGAAGCACGACGCCGGGATCGGCGCCCGCGAAGTTGACCGCCGGCAGGCATGGTCGGCAGGATCGGGCTGGCCGCGACCGCTCGACGCCAGCGCCTGATCGTGGTTGTGATCGTAGCGGATGCCGAGCTGCAGCGTGAGCGCGGCTGTGCGTGATCGTGTCCTGCACGTACGCCGACGATGTTCGTCAGGTCGTAGATGGCCTGGCCCGTCGCGCGTCAGGTCCACCTGGCAGCCGGCAGCCGATCGTCGCGCAGTCGGTCGTGCGTCGGCGCAGCTCGCGCCGCGGTCGGGAAGCGCGCGGTGCGCGTCGCCGCCGACGCTGGTCGTCCGAAGCTGTAGTTGTCGCGCCAGTAGCCGCCGAACTTGAACGCGTGGTCGCCGCCCACCTTGCCGGGCATGAAGTAGTTCGCGTTCGACGTTCACGCTGTTGACCGGACGGATGTTCGACGCTCTGCGTGCCCGAGCGGCCGTTCAGGCCGGTCGACGATGATGAGCGTCGGCTGCACGGTCGCGAGCGACGGATCGTGGAAGTCGAGGATGAAGTTGTTGCCGACGTGCGCGTACTGCACGTCGAGCAGCAGCCGGTCGCTGAGCACCCACTGATCGCCGAACTTGTAGGTCGGCGTTCGGCCCGGTCGTCCACCAGCTGCTTGCCGAAGCGTCGCTCGGCACCGCGCGCCTGCGGCGTCGTCGTCTCGATCGGGTTCAGGTCGCTCGCGCCGCGGGCGTTGCGCACCTTCTTGGCGAAGTTGTTGAAGAGCGTCAGCTTGTTGCCCTTGAACAGCTGGACTTCGGCCTTCAGGTTGGTCGTCTGCAGCAGCGTCTCGTCGGTGTTCAGGCAGTCGTTGACGTCGTCGATCGACGCGGCGAGCGCGACGCCGCGTTGCCTTGAACGCCTGGCACGTCGCGCGTCGGCTGGTAGAAGCCGAGGACGCCGACGTCGACGAGTCTGCTTGCCGAAGCTGCCCCAGATCCAGGCGCTGGCCCTTCTTGATCGGGCCGCCGACCTCGACGCCGTAGTCCTTGATGTCCTGAATCGGGTTGCCCGACGTCGCGCCCTGCGCGCGCTGCGCGTCGGTGATGTTCTGCGACTCGAAGCTGGTCGTTGGTGTCGTAGAAGCGCGACGAGCCCGTGAACCGGTCGGTGCCGCTCTTGGTCACGAGGTTGATGCCGACGCCGCCGGTCTGCTGCGTCACGTCGACGCCGCCGGTGTTGATCGTCATCTCCTCGAACGCGTCGAAGTCGTAGTAGCTCGGCGACGCGCCGGTCGCCGCCATGTCGGTGATGTCGACGCCGTCGAGCGACCACTTGTTGTTGGTCGGGTTGCCGCCGCGCGACACGTAGTTGGACTGCTGGCCCGACATGTTGCCGCCGATGTTCTCGCGGTCCATGGCGATGCCGGCCGTCTGCTGGAGGATGACCCACGGGTCGCGCGCCGACGGGATGCTCTGCAGCAGCTCGTTGGTGAACGTCTGCTTCGTGCCCGGTGTCCTTGGTGTCGACGATCGGGCTCTGGCCGGTGACCGTGATGGTTTCCTGCACGGTGGAGATGCCCAGCTGCGCGTTGACCGCGGCGCTGAAGCCGACGGTCACCATGGATGCCCTCGATTGACGACCGTCTTGAAGCCGGCCAGCTCGAACTTGACCGAGTAGGTGCCGATTTCAGATCCGCGGAAACTGATAGGTGCCCGTTTCGCTCGTGACCGCCGTCAGCGGCTGCAGCAGCACCGGACCCGTGACGGTCACCGTGACGCCCGGAAGAACCGCGCCCGAACCGTCGGTGACTTTGCCGAAGATCTCGCCCGTCTGACTCTGCGCGCTCGCCAGCGCGCTCGTGGCAAACAGCGCCACCAGTGCCAGGACGACTGCCTTGAATCTCATCCGTCCTCCTCAAAAACAATGACCGTATGAACAGATCCCGAAGCGCGCACGGCGTCTGAAATCGTCCGCTGTCCGGGATGGACCAGTATCGCCACCGGCTGACGGGGTGTAAAGCTGGAAGGCCGTCAAAATCGCGTAAAACCGCGAGAATCCAACGAGTTGGATTGGGCAGGACGTCGAATTCGCTTAATCCGGAACAGAGACGGGCCAGCAGATCCAAGTCCATGGCGTCGAGCGATGGATCATGAGATCGGCAGCGAGCGGCGTCGGCGCTCGTAGGTGTCGGTGACTGCCAACGGTGCGCAGCCCGGCCGCGCGGGCGGACTCGAGTCCCCAGCGCGAGTCTTCGATCGGCGACGCATTCCCGCGGCGAGCAGGCCGCCGCACGGCCGGCGCCGAGCAGTCGCCACAGCGCGCAGATACGGATCCGGCGCCGGCTTGCTGACCGGCGTGTCCTCGGCGGCGACGATCGCGGTGAAGCAGTGCGAGCAGATCTTCGCGCGCCAGCACGCGGCGGATCTCGTCGCCGCGCGCGCCCGAGGCGATCGCGATCGGCAGCGCTGCGCCAGCCGCGCGGCGGACCGCGTCGGCGGCGCCCGGGAAGCAGGACCGAGACGTCGCGCTCGAGCGCTTCGAGCCGGACCGCCTTTGCGCGCGACCAGATCGCGCGATCTGCGCGCGTCCGTCACCGGCGCCTGCGGCCGCATCGCCTCGAACACGCCGACATCGTCGAAGCCGAGATAGCGCGCGTAGTAGTCGCGCTCCGGTGAGCGTGACGCCTTCTGCCGGCGAGCACGTCGCGATACGCCGTGAAAGTGCAGCGGCTCGCTGTTGGCGATGACGCCGTCGAAGTCGAAGACTATCGCCCGTAACAGCTGCAAGTCTCAAGTCTCAAGTCTCTAGCTGCAAGCTTCACTGAGACTTGACACTTGAGGCTTAGACTTCTGCATGCGTTCGCCGGCGCGGATCGGAATCTTCAGCCGGTTCTCCCGCGGCGGATAGCGGGCACTCGTAGGTCGGGTTGTAGTAGCAGTACGGAATGTAGGCGCGGTTGAAGTCGACCTCGTAGATGCCGGTGCGCGTTGCGGTCGAGGTCCATGAACCGTCCGGCGGCGTACGTTTCGGTGCCGCTGGTCAGATCGCTGAACGGCGACGAAGAGCGACTCGGGATCGGTCGCCGACCTCGTTGAACGCCGGCAGCTTCAGCGGCTGACCCTTGAGCGTGAACTCCAGCGAGCCGACGCGGCGCATCTTCCGGTTGGTGCCGGTCGACGTCGGCATCTCGATGATCGTCTGGATCGTCGATCGCGCTTGAGCGACGCCGGCACGTTGTAGTCGGGATCGATCGGGAAGTACGCGAGCGGCAGGAACTCGGCGTGCTGCGCCTTCGGGATCGGATCGTCGCCGGCGGCGAACGCTGCGTCCTTCGCCGCGCGGTCCGCGGCGATCTTCGCCGCGTAGTCCGCGGTCGTCCGGCGGCTTGCTGCGTGCAGGCGCCGCAGAAGCAGCGCGAGCACGACGAGCAGGCAGGCAGCGGCGGAGTCGGCGCAGTCCGAACGCGCGTGTCGCCGCATCCAGCCCATCCTGCCCGTCCACGCCCATCCAGCCACCTGCCTACGCGAACGGATACCGCCGCGCGCCACCGTTTCGTCGGCGAGCCGCCGCCGCGCGGCGACCGTGTTGATCGGCGTCGACCTTCAGGAGCCGCCGCAGCGCCGCGAGCATCGTGCGCAGCGTGTCGCCGTCGACCATCGCGGCGAGCGCCTGGCGCGCCGACGCGTCGATGCGCATGGCGGCGTCGTTGACGAACACGCGCGCGGCGTCGACGTGCAGCGCCGCTCGCGGCCGCGTCGCGTCGGCGGCCGCCTGCGCGCGCAGCACCGCGCTTTCGGCGCTGAAGACGTCGATCGCGATGTCGGCGAGGTGCATCAGCACTTCCTGCTCGTCGGTGAGCTTCTGCGCCGTAGGTCTGCATCGCCAGGCCGAACACCATCAGCGCGGTCTTCTTGAACGCGTCGACCGCGCGGCGCTTCGTCGGCGAGCACGCGCGTCGTCGCGCCGACGGCATCGACGGCGGACCGAGCAGCTCGTCCTGCAGCGCCTTGGCGGCGGCGATGAGCGGCAGGTCGCCCTTCACGCGCGCGGCGGATCAGCATGCCGGGAATCAGCAGGCGGTTGATCTCGTTGGTGCCTTCGAAGATGCGGTTCACGCGCGCGTCGCGGTAGTGGCGCTCGGCCGGGTAGTCGCTGCACGTAGCCGTTGCCGCCGTGAATCTGGATGTTCTCGTCGAGGACGTAGTCGAGCGCTTCGCTGCCGGCGACCTTGGCGATCGACGCCTCGACGGCGTATTCCTCGAAGCGCGGCGAGCGCCGCCGATCCGTCGGTCGCGTCGTGCGGCGTGGCGTCGATGCGCGCGTCGACCAGCCCGGCCGTGCGGTAGAGCAGGCTCTCGATCGCGTAGGTGCGGACGACCATCTCGCCGATCTTGTGCTTGATGGCGCCGAACGCCGCGATCGGCTGGCCGAACTGCCGCCGCGCGCCGCGTAGCTCGCCGCTCTCGCCGATCGCGCCGCTGCGCGCCGCCGCCGCACATCGCGCCCAGCTTGAAGCGCGCGAAGTTCAGCACGTTGAACGCGACCTTGTGGCCCTTGCCGACCTCGCCGAGCACGTTCTCCGCCGGCACCTTCACGTCCTGGAAGATCAGCGCGCGTCGTCGACGAGCCGTGCAGGCCCATCTTGTGCTCTTCCTTGCCGCTCGTGACGCCCCGAACGCGCGCTCGACGAGGAACGCGGTGAAGTGCTCGCCGTCGCACCTTGCGCGAAGACGATGAACAGATCGGCGAAGCCGCCGTTGGTGATCCACATCTTCTCGCCGTTCAGCAGGAAGCTGCCGTCGGCCTGCCGCGTCGCGCGCGTCCGCGCGCCGAGCGCGTCGGAGCCCGATCCGGTCTCGCTGAGGCCGTAGGCGCCGATCGATCTCGCCCGTCAGCAGCCTGCGGCAGGTATTTCTGCTTCTGCGCCTCGGTGCCGAACAGCACGCAGCGGCAGCGACGGTCAGGTTGGCGTGCGCGCCGAACGTCGCGCCGAACGACGCCGACGCGCGCCATCTTCTCGCTGACGACGAGCGACGTGACCTTGTCGAGGCCGACGCCGCCGTAGGCTTCGGGCACGTCGACGCCGAGCAGGCCGAGGTCGCCGCCGCGCTTGACGCAGCGCGCGCGCGAGCGCCCAGTCCTTCTGCTCGAGCTGGTCGAGCACCGGCAGCACTTCGTTGTCGACGAACTCCTGCGCGGTCCGGCCGATCAGCCGATGCTCGTCGGTGAGCCGCTCGGGCGTGAAGACGCGCGTCGGCGTCGGATCGGCTGCGAGCAGCCACTCGCCGCCGCGAAGCGTCGTGGTCGTCGAGCTGCGTTGTCGGCATGACTCACATTCTCTCAAAGATGCCGGCAGCGCCCATGCCGCCGCCCACGCACATGGTCACCATGCCGTAGCGCGCGTTCCGCCGCTTCATCTCGTAGCAGCAGCGTCGTCGTCAGCTTCGCGCCGGTGCAGCCGAGCGGATGGCCGAGCGCGATCGCGCCGCCGTTGACGTTGAGCCGATCGGGATCGATCGGCAGCTCTTTCAGGCAGGCGAGCACCTGCGCGGCGAACGCCTCGTTCAGCTCGACGAGATCGATCTGATCGAGCGTCAGCCCGGCGAGCTTCAGCGCCTTGCGGATCGCCGGCACCGGGCCGATGCCGAAGCGCTCCGGCTCGACGCCCGCGGTCGCGAAGCGCGACGAACCGCGCCAGCGGCGTCAGGCCGCGCGCTCGCGCGCGCGTCCGCCGACGTGACGATGACGGCCGCGGCGCCGTCGCTCGTCTGCGACGAGTTGCCGGCCGTCACGCGTGCCGCGCGGCGTGAAACGCCGGCCGCAGCTTCGCGAGCGCCTCGGCCGACGTGTCGCGGCGCGGTCCTTCGTCGACGGCGAACGTCACGTCGCGCGTCGACGGCTCGTGCCGTTCGCGTGCGATCGACGACCGTCGCGCGTGACCGGCACGATCTCGTCGGCGAAGCGGCCGCGCGTCGATCGCGGCGATCGCGCGCTGATGGCTGCGCAGCGCGAAGGCGTCCTGCTCCTCGCGCGAGATGCCCGACTCGCGCGCGTGGTTCTCGGCGACCAGGCCGGTGCTCAGAGTAGACGTCCGGATAGCGGTCGATCGAGCGTCGGATTCGGCGCGATCTTGTGGCCGCCCATCGGCACCAGGCTCATCGACTCGGTGCCGCCGGCGACGATCGCCGACGCGAAGCCGCACATGATGCGCTCGGCGGCGTAGGCGATCGCCTGCAGGCCGGACGAGCAGAAGCGGTTGACCGTGACGGCCGACGCGCTGACCGGGATGCCGGCGCGCAGGCTCGCGATGCGCGCGACGTTCATGCCCTGCTCGGCCTCCGGCATCGCGCAGCCCAGGATCACGTCGTCGATCTCGGCCGGCGTCGATGCCCGGCGCGCGGCGCAGCGCTTCGGCGATCGCGGCGGCCGCAAGCTCGTCGGGCCGCGTGCCGCGCAGCGTCCCGTTCGGCGCCTTGCCGACGGCGGTGCGGACGGCGGAGACGATGACGGCTTCATGTCATGGCTACGAACTCCAGTCTCCCAGCAGATCCTCGATCGCGCTCGCGCGACCTCGACTGACCTTGCCGTCGAACAGATGATCCGCGGCGTCGATGACGACCAGCTCCTTCGGCTCGGCGCGCGCGCGTAGAACGCGCGCATCGTCCTTCAGCGGACAGATCTCGTCGAACTCGCCCTGGATGAAGAACTTCGGCTTCGTGCTGCGTTCGACCGCGCTCGAAGTCGTAGCGCGAGATCGGCGGCGCGATGCCGATGAGCGTCGAGACGCGCGGATCGTCGGCGCCGACCGTCAGCGCGACCCACGCGCCGAACGACATGCCGGCCGCCCAGAGCGGCGCGCCCGGATACTGCGCGTGCATGAAGTCGAGCGCCGCGCGGAAGTCGTCCATGCTCGCCGGGCCCGTTGCTGAACTGTCCCGCGCTGGCGCCGGCGCCGCGGAAGTTGAAGCGCAGCACCGCGCAGCCGATCCGGCTGAGCGCCTTCGCCGCCTGGTAGACGACCTTCGTGTGCATCGTGCCGCCGTGCTCGGTCTGCGGGTGCGCGAAGACGACCGCGGCGCGCAGGCCGCGCCGGCGATGTCCGGCGCTCACCCGGCCGTCGCGGCTCGATCGGCCGCTCGTGCCGGCCCGCGGTTCGCTCGAGGCAGCGCCTCGAGCCTGGTCCGCGCCGCGGTCACGGCGATCTCACGCGGCGCGCATCGGCGACTCGACGCCGGCGGCTGACGGACGTCGCGGACGAGCGCGGCGAACGGCGTCCGGGCCGCGTGATCGATGCCGAGGTGGCCCGTGCGCTCGAGGCACGACGCTGCGCGCGTCCGCGATCAACCGCAGATAGTCGGACGAGCCGTCGACCGGCACGACGTGATCCAGATGCGCTTCGCCGGTCACGATGCAGCGTCGGCGCCGTGATGCGGTCGCACAGTCCGGCCGTCGCGTCGAGCAGGTCGAGATCATCCGCGCGCGCGCCGGCCATTCGTCGACAGCGGAGACGGCGCGCGACGACAGCGTGCGCAGCGACCGCAGCCGAAAACCGCGCCGGCGCGCCTGGCGTCGGGAATCGCGGCGCAGGATCTCGGCCGCAGCCGCAACGGCGTCTCGGCGAGAAACAGCGGGCCCGAAAATCCACGGCGCCGCAGGTAGATCTGGTGCCGCGGTCGCAGCCGCAGGCGCGGCCGCGGCGTCGACGCCAGGACGAGCGCGCTGCGTCCGCTGCCGGCGTGGCCGCCGCGAAGCGCAGCGCGATCAGGCCGCCGAACGAGCACGCCGCAGATCGTCGCGCGCTCGATCGCCGCGTCGTCCATCGACGCGCGCGACCGCGTCGCGTAGGCGTCGAGATCGGCGTAGGCCGCGATCGGTTGACCCGGCGCCGCGACATCATCGAGCGAGAACGTCAGCACGCGGAAGGACGTCGACAAGCGCGTCGACCGCCGGGCGCATGTATTCCCAGCGGCCCTGCAGGCCGGGATCGAGCACGAGCGGCGGTCCACTTCCGCGGTCGATCAGCACGAATCCTCGCACCTCAGTTCCTCAGACGGCTTTCCGGTTTTCAGCGTGTGCTGAATCCGCTCGAGCGTCTTTCGCTCGCCGCACAGCTTCGAGAAACGCCTCGCGCTCGAGGTCGAGCAGATGCTGCTCGCTGACCGTCGTCTGATGCGGCAGCGCGCCGCCGGCCAGGATCGTTGGCGAGCGCGCGGCCGACGACGGCGTCGTGATCGCTGATGCGGCCGGCGCGCCACGCGAGGTGGACGCCGAGCTTGAGCGCGCGCCAGCACGCCGTCGCCGCCGACCGGAATCGCCGTCCGCGGCGCCGGCGCGCTGATAGCCCTCGCGCACGCGCTCGAGCGCGCAGGCCTTGGCGTCCGCCATCAGCCGCTCGCGGTTCATCGTGATCGCGATCGGCGTCGCCGAGGAAGCCGAGGCGCCTGGCGTCGGCGCGCGCTGGTCGACACCTTCGCGAAGCCGATCGTCTCGAACGCCTGCTGCACGAACGGCAGCAGATCGGCGCTGCGGCGCCGGCAGCTCGTCGACCGCGCGCGCCAGCATCTCCTTGCGTGCCGCCGCCGCCGGGAATCAGGCCGACGCCGACCTCGACGAGGCCGATGTAGCTTTCGGCCGCCGCCTGCACGCGGTCGCCGTGCAGCGCGATCTCGCAGCCGCCGCCGAGCGTCAGGCCCGGCGGGCGCGACGATCACCGGCACGTCGGCGTAGCGCAGCGCCTGCGTCGACGCCCTGGAACGCGCGGATCATCAGGTCGATCTCGTCCCAGTTGCCTTCCTGCGCCTCGAGCAGCAGCAGCATCAGGTTCGCGCCGGCGGAGAAGTTCGGCGCGTCGTTGCCGACGACGAGCGCCGCGAAGTTCGCGGCGGCTTCCTGCACGCCGGCGTGCAGCATCTGGATCGTGTCGCCGCCGATCGCGTTCATCTTCGAGTGGAACTCGACGGCGCAGCACGCCGTCGCCGAGATCGACGAGGCTGGCGCCCGCGCTCAACTTTGCGGACCAGATCTTGCTGCCGGTCCTAGCGCGCGGCTTTGAGGATGCAGCAGGTCAGCTCGGCTGAAGCTTCAGCGCTACGTCCGTCGCAGCTCTGGTAGCGCGACGGCTTTGGCCGAGCGTCGACGACGCTCGCTTAACTAGCAAT
>ERZ1370068.4172-contig-3259_pt1 | contig 28660 bp, 47 predicted proteins | sample MGYA00561227_ERZ1370068 | MGnify/ENA primary metagenome ERZ1370068 (study PRJEB38410, sample SAMEA6850437) | metagenome | study: Metagenomic assessment of the ecological functions of the soil: analysis of the soil microbiota associated with the...
AGGCTACGTATTGCTTCTCACTTGGGTGAATGATGAGTCTGGTCGAAGCGAGAGCCGGCAGCTCTCCGTGACTTCTTTGAAGTTGACGCCAAGCACATCGTGCTGGCTACTCTCACGGCTCTGGCGCGCGAAAACAAGATCAAGCCGGAAGACCGGAAGCGAGCGGTCCGCGACCTGCCAAACATTAATCGGACAAACCAATCCTCCGGTCAACAGCTAGGAAAGGGACTGACAGATAGTGACGGAATTTAAACTCCCCGAGCTGGGCGAAAATATCAGAAAGTGGTGACTTGGTGCGATTGATGATCTTCGCCCGGTGCCAGCGTTACCGAAGGCCAGCCAGTGATGGAACTTGAGACCGACAAAAGCGGTCGTCGAAGTCCCTTCTTCGGTAAGCGGCACGATAAAAGAAGATCCGCAGTAAAAGAAGGCGATGCCGCAAACTCCAAAGTCGGGCAAGTCATCTTTACGCTTGAAAACGGTGCGGGCCCCGGCGAAGGCGGGCCGAAGCCAAGGCCCCCACTGAACCCCAAACCAGCCAGAAGCCGCCCGCTCCGCCTGTGGCACGCCAGACTCCGCCGGCGGCGAAGGGCCGCTCCAGCCGCGGCTCTCTCGCGCAGTCGGCTCCAGCGACAAAGCACCAGCCAGCCGCTGCGACCTCCGCCTCGGCCTGCATTGGCGTTCTGCCCGAACTCGGCGAAAACATCGACCAGGGCGACCTGGTACGTATGCTCGTCACGGTCGGCGCTCGCGTTTCCGAAGGTCAGCCGGTGATGGAACTCGGAGACCGGCAAGGCTCGAGCTGCATCGAAGTGCCGTCCTCGGTGACCGCACAGGTCGCGAAGAGATCAAAGTCAGAGGAAGGCCAGACAGGTCAAAGTCGGACAGGTCATCTTCGCTTCGAGGGTGGCGCTGCGCCGTAACTGCACCGCCACCAAGACGCTGGCCGCGGAGCCCGTCGAGCACGTCTCTGACAGCAGGCCGCCCGCATCGGGTTCCAGCTGGCGATGCAAGGCGGAAGGGCAAGCAGCGGAGGAACGAGGCGCTCCCTCCTGATCGATCGCCTGCTCAGACGGAACCAGCATTCACCATGCCGACGCAACTGGCAGGTGCGCGGGCACCGAGCATCGCGAACCCGTTCCTGCGGCGCCGCATGTCGCCGTCTTGCTCGCGAAATCGGCGTGGACATTCACGATGTGACAAGGTTCAGTCCCGGCCGGACGCATCAGCGAAGATCGATGTCAAACTGCACGCGAAAATCTGCTGGCGACGCTGCCACTGCAGTGCAGCACTCTCGGCGCCGGACACCTTGTCCAGCCGGAGCTCCCAGACTTCACGTAAGTGGGGCAAGATCGAACGCGCCTCCATGCGCGCGGCGTGCGTCGCAAGACGGCCCAACATCTGCTCCGAAGCGTGGAACACCATTCCCACGTCACGCAGCAGGACAAAGCGGATATCACCGAACTGTGAACAGCTTGCGCGCGCGTCGCTCCCAAGGCCGAAGAAGCCGGCGGTAAGATGACCGTCGCTGCAATTGCGCTCAAGGTCGGGCTTCGGCCATCAAGGTTTTCCCGCAGTTCAACGCCTCGATCGACATGGCGAAAGAAGAAATCGTCTACAAGCAGTACATCAAACGATCGGCGTCGCTGCCGGATACCGATCGCGGCCTGCTTGTGCCGGTCATCTCGGACGACGTCGATAAGAAGAACATCGTCGAACTCGCGGCCGAACTGACTCAGCTCTCCGAAGAAGGCGCGCGATAAAGCTCACGCCCGAAGAAATGAGCGGCGGCACCTTCCACGATCACTCAACCTGGGCGGCATTGGCGGCACGGCGATTCTCTCCCGATCGTCAACCATCCGGGTCGCGATCCCTCGGCCTTTCGCGCTCGAGCATGGAGCCTGCCTATATCAACGGCAAATTCGGAGCGCGCCTCGTTCTACCGTTATCACTTTCCTTATGATCACCGGCTGATCGACGGCGCGGATGCGGCCCGCTCTCTGCGCTGGATCGCCGAAGCGTTTGAGCAGCCATTCCTTCTTTCAGTACAGGGACTAAGGTACAAGGAAACAAAAATGTCGGACAAATTCCAACATTAAAGTGGCAGTCATAGGCGGCGGACCGGGTGGCTACGCCGCCGCATTTCTTGCAGCCGACCTCGGCATGAAGGTCACCCTCATCGACCCCGAAGGCCAATCCTGGCGGTGGTCTGTCTCTACCGCGGATGCATCCCTTCGAAAGCCTCCTTCATATCGCGAAACTCATCGAAGAAGCCGAGCAGGCGAAAAGCCTGGGGCATTCGAGTTCGAAGCCGAAGATCAACCTCGATCAACTTCGATCCTTCGCGTGAAGGTGTCGTAGTAAAAACTTCACCGGCGGAGCCTCGGACAACCTCGCCAAACAGCGTTCCGTTCAATACGTTCAAGGCAAGGCTGCGTTCGTGAACTCGACCACGTTTGAAAGTCACGAAGACTGCGGGCGGCGAAGAGAACATGCACTTTCGACCGCATCACTCATCGCGACCGGTTCGCGCCCAGCCGTTGTTCCAGCCTAAAGGTCGATAGCCCCGCGGCGTGTTCATGGACTCCACCGGCGCTCTTAATCTGAGAGGACATCCCAAAGACTCTCCTCGTGATCGGTGGCGGTTACAATCGGCCTCGAACTAGGGCTCCATACGCCGCTCTCGGCACAAAAGTCACCGTCGGTCGAAATGTTGGCCGGAATTCTTCCCGGAGCCGATCGTGATCTCTGTTCTCCCTCCAGAAGCGCATGGAAAACTGTTCCGCCATCATGGTCAACACGACCGTAAAGTCTCTCAAAGAGGACAAGAACGGCATCGAAGCCACCTTTGAAGGCGCTGACGTTAAAGAAAAGAACAAGTTTTCGACCGCGTGCTGATGTCCGTCGGTCGCAAACCAAACTCCGAAATCCCCGGCCTCGACAAGACCAAGGTAAAAGTCAATCAACGCGGATTCATCCAGGTGAACGAGCAGCTGCGAAACCGACGACCCAGCCATCTTCGCGCATTGGAGATGTAGTCGGCGAAGCCGATGCTCGCGCACAAAGCCACTCACGATGGTCGCACCGCTGCCGAAGCCATCGCTGGACACAAAGTCGCCTTTGAGCCGAACGCGATCCCAGCTGTCGTCTTCACTGATCCGGAAATTGCGTGGGCTGGACTCGACCGAAACCCAAGCGAAGGATCAGGGCCGCGAATACAAAGTTAGTGTCTCGTGGGCAGCGCTCCGGCCGCGCCATTACGATCGATCGTCCCGAAGGCATGACAGCTGATCATCGATCCGAAAACCGAGCGTGTTCTGGTGTGGTATGCGTGGGTGCGGGAGCAGGCGAACTTGATTGCATGAAGGCGTGCTCGCAATCGAAATGTGCGCAACCGCTGCGGATCTCGGGTTGACCATCCATCCGCACCCAACGCTTTCGAAACGATCATGGGGCAGCAGAAGTTTCTACGCGGCAGGCCACGGACATCTATCGGCTGAAACGCTGACGTGGTCTAACTCTGATTTCGAAATCGAGTCGTCGGCCTGCTGCCCGATTTTCCTTTTTCTGTAGAATAGTGCGCTCGCAAAGCTGCTTGATCGATCCACGGCGCTCCATCGCGCCGGGTCACCCGTGGGAGACCTTGAATGTCAGCCCGTCTTCAGCGGCTGTGCCTTCGGCGTTAGTTCTTTTACTCGCTTCGTATCTCGCTGGCCAGCCTTGCCGAAAGCACTTGCTCCTGTAAATAATTCAGATACCCAACGGCGACAACCGATCCACTTGGTCGCGAACACCATGCCGGCACCGTCTTTGATTTCTCCAAGCTTGCCAATCCGCAAACTATAAGACCGCTGCCCAGTATCCTTGACCTGCCTGCTCGAAAACAGAGGTGAGGGACCGGAAATAGCAATGCAGCTCAAGGCGCTCACTGACACCAGTGGCGCCAACGTCAGCCTGAAGCGAATCAGCACGCGTCCCGAGGGCGACTGACGCAGGAAGGTGGCGTTCGACCTGGCAAATATTTGGGCACACTTGTTGCAGGTGACAGCGAAGCCCCCTGTTATTGGAGCGACAAAACCAAACCATCCATTGGCAAGCTTTCGGTACTTCTCGTCCGATACGCTCGAAAAGGGTGCCTGAGCTCTACGATCAGATTCAGGCTCACGAAATCGAGAAGAAGCTTCTGGCCACACGGGTTGGAGGAAAACTAACTCTGGCTCGATCTCTGCCATGTGGCAGTGGTTTGCGCTGCTTCCTCGCGTTGCCGCTGTCTGCCGCGATCGCGTGGCTGCTCATCAAAGTCTTTCAGGTCCCTCTGAACTCTCTACGCCTCGATAAAGCGACTTCCGGTTCGGCAGCTCTGGAAGAACACGTCGTGGCCGCTCTGGCTGTTATTGGCCACACTGGTGGACCGCATCCTGGTGGGCGTATATCGGAGTTCCGCTCTGTAACGCCATTACTACCGCAGCTGACCATGGTGGATCGCTGTGGAGTGCGTTGTTCTGGGTGCTCTGGAGAGTAACGGCTCGAGTCCTCCATCATTTCCGCAACCGCGCGATCAATGCTGACGAACCGGCACCGGTTCACTCATGATCCTTGGTGAGCGAATTTTCAAGGCGCTCATCATCATCGGCGCGGCCATCGCAGCGCTCGGCGTTCTCGGCTTCAACCTGACGACGGCTCTCGCAGGACTCGGCATCGGTGGTCCGGCCATCGCTTTTGCAGCTCAAAAACACTCGAAAATCTTTGGTGGTGTTTCCGTTCTTGGCGACGAAGTGATCCGCGTTGGCGATACTTGTCAGTTTGGCGAGCGCGTCGGCACCGCGGAAGATCGATCAGCTTGCGGTCCACACGCATTCTGGACAACCGAGCGCACGGAACTCTCCATACCCAATGGTGCCCTTGCCACCATGAACGCTTGAGAACCTCACAAGGCGCGACAAAATTCTCTTCAAGACTGGTCTCGGGTTACGGAGCGACACACTCCCGATCAGTTGCGCTACGTGCTCGCGGGAAATCCGCCGGATGCTCTACGAGCATCCCAAGGTCGAAACCTGGAGCGCGCGTATCCGTTTTCATTGAATCGCCGCCGAGCCCCTCGACCTGGAACTCTTTTCTTTGTCCTGACGCGCGAAATGAGTGTGAGTTCACCGCGATCCGCGAAGATCTCCTGTTCCGTATCATGGATATTGTTGCCGAGAGCGGATCGAGTTTCCATCTCTCCCACAACGTGGCTTTCGCTCGTGATCCCGGTCTCGACAAGGAAAGTCTGAAGCAGCGTCAAAGCAGGTGCAACAGTGGCGCGATGAAAAGCAATTGCCGTTTCCGGACTTCACGCCGCCTGAAATCTCAGCGCGCTTCGGGGTTCGATTGAATATCCGGCGCCTCGGACTCGTCTCTGGGCAACGGACGGAAGGTCGGCTAGCCACCAGACGTCGAAGACGTATTGAAGCGGAGATCGTCAGCAGAGGCAAGCGAAACGATGAAAAGCGGAATCCACTTATCATTCTCGCCACCTGTGCTGATGATCTTGTTCTCCGCATGCAACAACAAGAAGACCGAAGCGTGACCCCGCCACGCCTCTCAAGACCGCCATTGGCAGGAAATGTCACACAGCATGGAGCGAATCGGGCTGCCTCCAGATCGCGGTGGTACTATGGCAGCGAAGCCGGTAAGACGTCTCACGCGCGAGATGCACCCGCCATTGTTCTGTGGCGATCAGACGATAACCCGCCAACCATCAGGTTCCCATTCCGTTTCGCATCGAGTACGACCCAAAGCAAATCGTGGAAAATCACACCTACCCTTAACCGCGCGAATCACCATTGACGGACAGTTGCGCTGGACCAACACAACCGCCATCCCTGCGTCCTGACTCAGGGCCACCCCAAAAGAGAATGTCTCGGATACGCGTGTCGCAAGTGGGCTCCTGACCGCAGCTAAGCTCTAAAGGTCACGCGTCGCAGGCTTACTGCAGGCAGTCTCTGCTGCCGACGGGCCCGCGATCTCCGGCGATGGGAACAAAGTTATGCCTCACCCCTGTCTTGCTGCTCTCAAGCGACGAGCAAGGCGGGCTGTTCATGTCGTCAGCCAGGTTCTTACCGAACTGGGCCTCGCAGTGGAACGGCCCGCAGCTGCATCCTCAGCCATTCTGTGAAATCGAGGTTCGTTCATTCAGCGCGCTCGTCATCGATTGCGATGACTCTGGGGCATCCGCGAAGCTGATGTTCGATGCGCGCTGCAAGCGCTCCAAGCTCAACCAGGGAATTCCCGCCATTGCTGCTGTTAGTATGGCGGAACAGCGCGCTGGCCGACCGCGTTCCGTTCCTCGGCGCCCAATCCGTAGATACTAAGCCTCGGCTTCGCTCGATCAGGTTCGGCACACGCCCCAGCGCCGCGAGCAGCAAGATGAAAAAAAGAAGCAGGCGCTGCTGTTTCGACCCCGACAACCTCCGGTTCCCGCGCGTGCCCATGGCGGCTGCCGCCAGCGCGGCTCCCGCGGCCTCAGGCATGCACGTGTTCGGCCGCTGCGTCACCGGCGGTGTCGTCGCAATCGGCTCCATCAGGAGTGGAGCTCACGCGCTCGCAAACCTGAAGGCAGATTCGCTCCTCAGCTGTCTGCAATCGGGCGGGATTCGCTCGCTGGCGCCTGCGCAAGCGCCGCAGCACCAGACACTTCAGCTGAAACCTGTCGCCCCCGTTCCGCTTCGACGCCCGTAAAAGAAATCTACGCCCGTAGCCGACTCGGACGATCCGATGCTTCGCCGATCTCGACGATCTCGAGAATCCGGGCGGCTTTTCTCCGCCTCCGACGGGGCACGACAGCTCAAATCCGAGGCGTCGCACGCCGATCGTGGCGTTCACTTGCAGGCCAGCGACCAATCATGCTTGCAGGTGCAGGCACATACTTCGCCTGGATGACGCGTCCCGGATTTCGCTGATTTCGGTGATGCACCAGTATGTGAAAAAGTTCGCGCTCTTAATCGGCAAGGCCGGTTGACCGCCACCGGCGCCCGCGCAGTCGAAGCCTGCGCCACCACCGACGCCGCGCCCGCCACCGTCCCCGCGACTACCCTGAAGAAAGCGCTCCAGAGTCTTCTGACAAGCCCGACAACGAATACGACTTCAACAAACCCGTGATCGCAAACAAACCCGGACCGCAACGAAACCCCGGCCTCGACAAATACGATCGGACGCCTCCACGCTTTCAATCCACTGGCCCGCCTGGAAGTCGCGCCCGAAGTCGCTCCGGTTGTCGCCCCACGCCGCACTCGCTCCAGCCACAACCTGGCGACGGCGCTGCACCCGCGAATCGCCAGCGCTGACGCCCGGTTTCACGCCCTCTATCGCTCGTCCTCGGCACACGCCAGGCAACTGCTGGGGTCGGTGTTCACGTTCGTACCTTACGATTGTCGCTGTATGGGTTACCAAGTCGCCACTCTTCTGCCCCGATGACAAGCTGGCACGTGTGGTTACACAGGTGCTAAGCGATCTCGACTTCAGCGTAGAAACCGCCACTTGAACCCTTCGCTGCCAGGAAGAAGCTGGATGCGCGCTTCGTGCGACTGGATGCAGTAGTCGTCGACCGCGCATGACGAGCAGAACGCGACACTATTGTTTAAGAGCGCGCGCAACCCGAGTTCAAACCAGTCCTCGCTTGCGGTCGCGGTAGTGGAGGGCAGGCAGGAGTAGCCAAGGCATTGCATTGAGCAAATCTGTTCTAACCAAGCCCATCAACGTGGAACAAGCGAAAGGGACGTTGCGCGTTGCGCGCGGCCTGCTTCGTAAGGGTGGAGACGCAGCAGCAGCGCCGCCAAATCGGCCAGCACCGCCCCAACTCAGCCGGTTCGACCACCTGCACCTGTTGCCAAGAAACCCGTAACGCCAGTTTACGAACCCAAAGTCAGCCCGACGGCTCCGGTCGCGAGGGCATCCGCTACGCCTTCGAAGTAGAGCACGATCCCACCTGAGTCTCGATGCTGCCGACCTCGCGATGCTCGAAACCTGCGCGATCCCGTCGCTCCTCTGCTTCTGAGTCCAAACCTGGAAAGATTTTGCATGGCAAGCTTCGAAGGGAAACGCCGGGCCGATGGCTTCCGCGCTCAACGTGCGCTGCAGAAGCCGTGGCAAACGGTTGAACCCGCCCAACGAAGCCGCACCTGTAAATGAAGGCAGAAGTCCGCATCGAGTAGCCGTGGCAGCGCAGCTGCGGCGCCGGCGATGGTGCGGAGAATTTTCCGAGAGCAGCCTGGAAGCCGCAACCACAGAGCATGTTGCGTCAGCACCGGTGCATGCAGAAGTGCATCTCTATTCGGAGCCCGCGCGCGAAGCGAGCAAGCGCCGTCTTTCAGCGGCAAGCCCTGACGAGCTAAAGCGGAAGAAACCTCAAAGAGCAAGAAGTCGCTTCATCGTAGCGGTTATTGTGGTGGCAGGGGAATGGCTTTTTACGGCTGACGATGAAGAACAGCTCGTCGTCGCCGGCGCCCGCGACTGTGGCGCCCGCCGCGACAAACGCCATCGGAACCATGCCGGCGCAAAGCGCCGCGTCCCCAGCATTGCCCGCGCAGAATTGCAGTCGAGCACGCCGGAACCATCGTCCGCCGACCGCGATCAGAATCCTACTTTACTCCGCGAAACCAAGTGCAGGTTCCAAGATTCCCCCTCGTTGCCGAAGACCACCGTGACGAAGGTTGCCCTCTGGTCGTCAGGAATGACAGCGGCACGCCCTGCGGTTGTGGCCAGCTGAGCCAGCGCCTCAGGCAATCCAGGCTTTGAGCATCGCATCCGGATCCAGCAACGACAGCGCATTGAGCAGCCTGGTGGCTAGTACGCCGGTAAACGTCCTGAAACACACTATGCAAACCCTTCGCATTTCGCAGGGCGTACTCAGGCAAAGCTCATTCTCAAACGTGTGTTCAGCCTGCTTACCCTGCTCAGGCAATGCAGATGCGCATACAAGGCGCGGTGCAACTATTGGTCACGATCAGTAAAGAAGGACAGAATCTCGAACCTCAGTGTGTTGAACGGCGATAAAGCATCTTGCTCGCGCCGCGACCGATGCGGTGCGCCAGTGCGGAAATACAAGCCTCTACTACCTGAAACGGCGAACCAGTCGAGATCCAGACTCAAATCACCGCAAACTTCAAACTTCCGAACTAGTCGAAGACGATCAATCGAACCGGCCTGGGGCTTTGTCCTGGGTCTTTCCTATTATTTGAATTTGGAAAATGCGTCATCGCGAAGACTGCGCGTACTCTCCAGCGCGGCGAAAAAAGCCTGCCCGAGCGGCCGAAGGGGATCTTGCGGAACTCTTCCGCCCTGACCCCGCTACCAACCCGTCGCCTGGAAGCCTTCACCGACCGAACAAAACGGTCAAACAACACTTTGTCATTCCGAGCAAAGCGAGGAATCCGCCTCGTTGCGACATCTCAGCTCCTGCCCTCTTCAAATGCGTCATCCTGAAGATCGCGAATACTCTCCAGCGGGGAGATCACTTGAGCGAAGCCGAAGGGGATCCGGCGTGGGAAACATCCCCGGAACGCGAAAATAACGACCAGAAGAGCAGGCAACCGCTCCGAGCCCACCCTACACTTTTCTTGTCAAGTCTTAAAACCGTCTAATTTCCCTGCAACTCCATCAGAAGCACGAGAAAATATAAACTCTTCGTGCATGTCCTGTTTTCCCTACGCCGCTGATATTCTGATAATAAGGGGACTAGTTGAGCAGCCCGTCGTGGGACCCGGGCATAACCACACGGCGCTTGTTGGACACCAGACCTGCGGGAGACTGAACCAGACAATCCAGGTGTGGGAACTCGCCTCCTAGGGCTCCGGAGCTACGACTCGCGGTAGGAGTGATCACTCCATTTACCTTTGACGAAGCTGCAGAAGGAAGCAAAGAAGAAGAGCAGAGAAGAAGAAAACAGAGAAGAAGAAAAGCAGATAGAAGAAACGAGAGGAGCCAAAGACCTAACGAGAAGCAAGACCTAACAAGCGAAGAAACAACACGCTACGCAGAAACGAACGATCAAATGCTCAAAACACTGATCGTTTTTGATGAATAGAGCTAAGCGCTAACGCAGTCGAACGACTTTGCGTGCCGGAACGAATGGTATTGCTTGGGCGTTTTTTTGACGAACCATCCAAGCTGGGGCCTGCAGTCACTTCGCGCTTGCCCGTGTTCCATCACTCTTTATCCAGCGCGAGGCTTTCCGCCCTTTTCGACTGTAATCACTTTGTGGAATCGGCTTGCACTGGTCATCGTGATGTCGATCAGATAATTTCCTGGCCCCAGCACGAACTTCCGACCGGTGGTTTATCAAGGATCCGGCGATTCACCTGCGACCTGCGCGCCCTCTTCGGCTGCGTCTGATGCTCACCGCCCCCATGCCGGCGCTCGGAGTCTCCACCGCCGGACATAGCTTCTTGAATTTCCTGACCGTCTTGATTTCGTCAACGTTGCCGAGGGCGCGCAACGTCTGCGAGACGTGAACTGTTTGCCCCGGCACAACTTCAGCCGTGGCAGTCTCATCCAGGAATCCCTGCTTGCGAACGAGCACTGTATGGGAGCCCTTATCCACGCTTGATTCGCGCGGGCGTCACGTGTCCTGTGTCTTTGCCAGTCTACATATAAATCGACGCGCCAGCGGGCTGGTCTCGTCACCGAGACAGTCGCTCGCCGCCTTGCGCCAGGTGAATGACCAGGAAACGACTTGCCGCCCGAAGTGACTTCAACCAGTGCGCGCTCTCCGAGGTGTGCATCCGGGTTTCAATACTGAGACCGTGTGTTGTCCCGGCGTCAGTCCCTGAAAGGCGCTGAACGTGGCGTGACCTAACCTGCATCGCCGCGCCCGTCAACCTGAACCTGCGCGCCCCGTGGGGCGTCGAGTCGAGGGAAAGTTGTCCCGGCACAACCGCCAACCCGCTGCGGGTGTGGGTGCCGAAGCCTTCTTCTTGTTGCTGCTGGCATGTTTGCCCGGCGTTGGGATTACATTGGGCCGGACTGTTGGTTCCGGGTCAACCGGAGTGTCCAACGCTTGCTGTCGGCGGGCGCGGCCTCAGGCGTTTCCGCGGTGGGTTGCGGCTTGGTCGCTACTTTCCGCACCGGGCCTGTATCGTCGTCCGCGATCTGTGAACGCCAGAGCACGCCCAGCGCAATAACGAGAACCAGGACATGACCGCACCGGAGATTGAATACAGCATCAACTTCGGTGGAACGGTCTTGATCTCCTGTGATCGCTTTCTCGGCAACTTCGCGAGGCTGGACTTTTGGCTTCTCAGGTTCTGCCCTTCGGAAAACAACTTTGGCGGCTTCGTCAAGCACCACCGGCTCTGTCACCGACGGCGGCGGAGGTGGCTCGACGTAAACTTCTTTGAGCGGAGGCAATTCATCCAAGTCAGAAAAACTCTTTGAGGGAGCCTGCGTGCCTTCCATGGCAGCCATCATCGGATCGACGGCGATGCGTGGCGCTTTCACTTCTGGCTCTTGCACCGCCGAAGACATGACTGCTTCGTCGCGCCTCGAGTGCTTGTACAGAGGCCTTCACCACAGAGCTGATGAATTGCTGGCTGGCGTCTTGCTTCGGTGATTGTCCTGTAGCCTTGGTGACCGCGTGAGCCAGGCCGCTGTTCCATCCAGCAGCCGCCGCGGCAGCCTTCTTGGGCGGCTCAACAACCTCCTCGCCGGATGCGTCCGCATGAAGATCATCCGATGACGTAGCGTGCGCGTCGTGTGCCAGCGCGCTTGAAATTTGTTCTGCCGCGATGCTTGGCTCAAAATCTGCGGTTTCCACGGCGTCGTTTTCCGTCTCAGCCGCAGGAGGCGCCACATCAAAAACTTTAGATACGGGTGCTGGTGCGGGCGGACGCAGGTTTCGAGCCGCGACTGCTCGCGGCGCAGCAGCTGGTTTTGGAGCAGGTGCGCCAACAAACTCTGCTCGCCGCTGCAGTCCAGCCCCGGCGGGCACATTAGCGGCTCGCGCGGGCTCACTCTTTTCGTAGCTGACTTCGCAGCTGCTCTTTGCACTTTTCCAGATCGTCGAGCATCTCCCGCCCACTCTGATAGCGCTCGTCGGGATTCTTCGCCAGCGCCTTCATGACCAGCTCGGCTGACCGCTGGATGAATCTTGTTGTTAATCTGCGACGGCGGGACCGGGTTTTCGTTCAGGATATTGTGGAACACGACATCGGTGGTGGTACCGTCAAACGCTGGCTGGTCCGTCACCATTTCGTAAAGGATGGCGCCCCAGGTAAACAGATTTGAGCGGCCGTCCGTCGCACCGCCCCCAACCTGCTCGGGCGACATGTAATGAAGAACTGGTGATGGCACGCCCTCGGGCTCTGTATCAAGCAATGACATCGTCGAAATGCCGTAGCCAAGGATCTTCACCAGGCCGTCCCACTGCACCATGATCTTCGCGGGTTCGAGGCTGTGGTGGACGACGCCAATCGAGCCGGACATGATCGAGTCCTGCACACACCTGGCGGCTGATGTCGAGTAGATCCCAAATCGAAGACCCTTCGTGGCGGGCGAGCATGGTGGCAATGCTGTTGCCCTGCACATACTCCATCGCAGCGCAGAATTGATCTTCGATTTGGCCAGCGCCATACAACAGCGCGAGGTTCTGGCTGTTCAGCTCGCGAGTGTGCTCGCCTTCGGCCAGCACGCGCTCCACGAACTCCTTTGCCTGGTCTTCGGGAATGTCCAGACACACCGTTTTCAGGGCAACGGTTTGGTTGTCTCGTGGGGTCGTTCGCCTTGAAACACTCCGCCCCGCGCGGATTTGGCGATCTCACTAAGAATTTCGAAACGGCCTATTTGCGTAGACATTTCTCCTAGCCTCGTGCAGGCGAAGACACTGCACGCCACATGATCCGGCAGCGACGCAGCGAACCCAGGGGAAGGGACACGGGTAGGATAGCCCGGGATGCCAGATGACCGAGAATTACGAAAGTACTCGACAGCGGAGTGGACTTCAGGGGGTGAAACCGGCTGAGAACCGGGCGTAAGCAGCCAATTCAGGACGATTTGACGAACTTTTGCCCCCTCTGGCCTGCGTCTAACGGCGTCTAGAACACTGAAGTTTGCGTTGCGGCCACGCCCGCGAAATCCAATCCAGTAGGGAACGTACACGTCGCCCGGCAACGCGGTCGACTCCAAGCGCAGGTCACGCATCCGAAAGAATCCGCGCGAATAAAGTAATCGACGGACCTTGGACACTACGAGGTCTGCCGCCTCTGCCTCATCGATGCCAGGCTCGACCGCATTTCGTGTCTCAAGAACGATCGTGTCCGGCAATTCGTCAAAACGAAAAAGGTCCATCGAGCCACCTACTGGATTCGAGTCCGAAGAACTCAGTCTGTGCAATTCCGCGGTTTGTGATCTCGATGCGAAAACAGTCGGAAACGGAATGTAGAGCTCGGCCACGGAACGCAACGGTCCGAAAAAGTGTTGCGCAGCCCATCTGCAACACCGCCAGGAGAAAAATACTCCTGTGCCTCATCACGATTTACGTTTGGTCGCAGGCTGCGAATACGCGGCATGTGCGCATTTTTACGCGGCTCTGCGCATGTCATAGATATCAGATGACAAATGTCATCCGATTTCGTTATTTGGGCCCTTTAGCGTTGTCGTCGGCCTCGGCCATAGTCTATTCTCGTAATCGATATCCAGAACCGGATGCCTCCCAGCACCGGCCGTGTCCTCGTCGAGTTTTTTCTGGAGTACTTACATGACCCTGACCCGCTTTGTCACGAAGAGCGCATTTCGCAACAAACGGCGCAGCATCCTGACCGTCTTGAGCATCTCGTTTTCGCTCATCCTGCTGCACGCCTCATGATGACGATCTGGCGCGGGTTCTATATCGACAAGGGGAGTGCCGAGTCAGCGCAGCGGCTGGTGATGCGCCATCGCGTGTCTCTCACCAATTTCATCCCCGGCTACTATCGCGAAAAGATCCGCACCATCCCCGGCGTGGTTGCGGTTGTTCCGAATAGCTGGTTCGGCGGGATATATAAAGATGCGAAACCAGAGAATTTCTTCGCACAGTTCGGCACCGACCCCGATGAGTTCTTCAAGGTCTTTACTGATTTCAAGATTCCCGACGATCAACTGGCTGCATGGCAGCGTGACCAGGCTGGCGTAGTTGGTCGATAGCAAGCTCGCAGAGAAGTTTGGGTGGAAGGTCGGCGACCGGATCAATCTGAAGGGGCACCATTTATCCGACCAACCTGGAGCTCACGATTCGCGGCATCTTCACCGCACCCCAGCCCGACTCAGTCGGTGTACTTCAACTTCAAGTACGTGGAAGAAGCAGTGGCGTGGGCGAAGGGGCAGGCTGGAACGTTCGGGATCCTCGCGGACTCGGCGGAGAACGTTCCCAAGGTGGCGTCTGCTGCCGACGCGATGTTTCACACTCACCGCAAACCCACAAAGACGGAAAGCGAAAAGGCATTTCAGCTTAGTTTCGTGGCGAGTTTGGGCAACGTGAAAGCGTTCATCCTGAGTATTTGCCTGGCGGTCGTATTCGCTACCCTGCTGGTCTCTGCGAACACCATGGCTCATGTCGATTCGTGAGCGTACTCGCGAAGTTGCTGTACTGAAGACATTGGGCTTCACGCGTGGGACGATTCTCGGACTCTACGTTGGTGAAGCGATGACAGTCGCGGTGATTGGCGGCATCTGCGGCAGCCTCTTTGCGTTCGCCATGGTCGCGATCCTTGCCAAGGCCCCCGGCATCGGTCTCTTCTTTGGGGAATGCAGGTCACCCGGGAACGCTGGCGGTTGCGATCCTGGTGTCTGCACTGGTCGGATTTCTGAGTGCCATCGTCCCGTCGTATCACGCAGCGAAAATCGGCATCGTGGAGGGCTTGCGCTGCATCGGTTAGCGAGTTCATTTATGGCCATCCCTATCGCGTACAACATCTCGCAATCTAAAACTTCGTAAGGGACCTGACGATCATGACCGCGCTCGGCATCGCGCTGACCGTCACCAACTGCTGTTTTCCTGATGGCACTGCTCGCCGGGCTCGATAAAGCATTCGTTGCCAGCGGAAGTCCGCTGAACGTGCTCGTTCTGCGCAAGGGCTCATCAGGCTGAGCTCAGCGGCGGCTTCGATGGAGCGCTCTTCCAACCTTGCGCGAACTCCCGGGTGTTTCGAAGAACAGCAAAGGAGGAGCCGCTGGCTTCAGGCGAATGGGTTGTGGTCATTGTGCTCCCACGTAAGGATGGCACTGGCGAAGTGAATGTCAGTGTGCGCGGAATGATGCCCGCAGGACTCCGAACTGCGCCCGAATGTAAAGCTCACGGACGGTCGCTGGTTCGTTCCCGGGCAGCGGGAGGTCGTGGTGGGAAAAACATCCACTCGCGCTTCTCGGGAACCAATGTAGGCGATGTGCCTCGACTTCGCGAAAGGAAGCGGACGGTGGTGGGAGTGTTTGACGCGGGCGGCACCGCATACGACTCTGAACTATGGGGCGATGTGAATCAGATCGCGGCGGATTTTGATCGCCAGGGTGGATATTCTTCCGCTTATCTTCGTGCCACGGATCCTGTCGCGGCCGATGCATTGAAGAATCGTGAGCGACGATCAGCGGTTGAAACTCGAAGGCATGCTCGAGACCGAGTATTACGCGAAGCGAGACGAGTTCCGGAAAGCCAATCCAGATCATCGGCACGTCTGTCGCGATCATCATGGCAATTGGATCGTGCTTCGCTGCGATGAATACGATGTACGCCGCGGTCGCGTACCGTGGCCGCGAGATCGCAACGCTGCGTGTGATCGGATCTCTCTCGGCCGAGCATCCTGACTTCATTTGTACTCGAAGCACTGCTTGCTGTCGCTGCTCGGGTCGATCCTCGGAATTTTGTTGATGTTGCCGTTCAATGGCCTGACCACCGGCGTGGGCAACCAGGTGACATTCAGCGAGATGGTGTTCAGTTTGCAGATGACGCCGCGCGTGACTTCTGATTTCGATTGCCTTCGGATTGCTGATGGGGCTTGCTCGGCGGGCTCGCGCCAGCCTGGCATGCGGCGCGTCAGAAATATATTGACCGCCCTTCGCGGCTAGAAATTGATGTGGGCCAGGGCTGGGCCGACCGCAGTAAGGACCGAACGCGCCGGCCGCCAGCGGTCGCTTTAGAAACAACTATGCCGATTGACGCAAAACATGACGACCTTTCGAGTCTGCGTATCGACAAATCGATGCGTGGGAGCGCCGGAGAGCCAGAACCATCTGGATGGGCGAAGCGCATCATTCTAGGTGGAATCGGACTGGTGGTTCTGCTTGGATTGACGGCTCTTGCATTTCGGCTCTTCAGTTCAGAGACACCCGAAGTCGAAGTCGCGACGCGCCGCGGCCGAAACGGCAGATTCTCCAGGCAGTGTGGTGCTTTCGGCGAGCGGATACATCGTCGCTCACCACAAGATCAACGTGAACTCGAAGGTGACCGGGCGGCTAGCCTGGATCGGCGTCGAAAAGGGAGACAAGGTCAAGGAAGGCCAGATCGTCGTGCGGCTGGAAGACCAGGAATTCCGGGCCGTGTACGAACAGGCACGAGGCGCGTACGAGAGCGCGAAAGCTCGTCTGTCTGAACTCGAGAACGGATCCCGGCCTGAAGAAATTGCGCAGGCCGATCACACGTTGTCGGAAGCGAAAGCGACCGCCATCAACGACAAAATCAATCTCGATCGGACGAAGGACCTGGTGGCCCAAGGCGTGATGTCGCGGCAGGCTCTGGATGATGCTACCGCGCGATACACCTCGTCGCAGCAGCGAGTGAATGCGCTCGAGCAGACGTTCAACCTCGCCAAGATTGGTCCACGGTCGGAGCAGATTGCGCGAGCACGCGGCGACCTGTTGCAAGCCAAGGGGTCGATGGACTATGCGAAATCGCAGCTCGACGCGACCATCATCCGCGCGCCTGTAACCGGAACCATTCTCGAACGTAAGGCTGAGAAGGGCGAGTTGATTACGGCGCAGTTTGCGAGCGGTGCCGAGGGTGGTCCGCAAGGATCGGTAGTCGCATTGGCTGACCTGAATGACTTGCAGGTCGAACTCGACATCGCTCAGGCTGACTTTGCTCGACTCAAGTCGAAACAAAAGGGCGTGGTCACGGTGGACGCATTCCCGGATCGCAAGTATGAAGGCGTGATTGCTGAGATTTCACCAGAAGCGAACCGCCAGAAAGCGACCGTGCAAGTGAAGGTGCAGATCCTGCATCCGGACGAATATCTTCGACCTGACATGAACTCGACGGTGAAGTTCATGGCGGAAGAGCCAGTCAAGGGTGCTAGTGAACAGAAGCCTCGGGCGTCTTTGTTCCTTCCGACCGCGGTCAAAGATCGGACGGCAAGAAGATCGTCCTCATCGCATTCAATGGGAAAGCAGTAGAGCGGGAAGTGCACATCCTTAGCACTCGAAACGATGGCTTCCTCGTCGATGGACTGGTGGGAGGCGAGAGCGTAATTACAGCAGCGCCGCCAGGTCTTAAGAGCGGACAGAAAATCAAGATCAAAGGACAATCATGAGCACTGCAACTACAACACCGAGTAGTCGCTACCGGAACGAAGGTCGTCCAAGCCCGCAATGTGAGCAAGATCTTCAAGCGCGACGCGTTCGAAGTGAAGGCTCTCGACGACGTTTCAATCGACATCGCCTCGGGTGAGTTCCTTGCGCTGATGGGACCGTCCGGTTCCGGCAAAACGACGCTGCTGAATATGATCGCCGCGATCGATCGTCCGACATCGGGCGAACTGCTTGTGATGGGCGAAAATGTTTTCGTTTCAACGACGCCCAGTCGGCGCAATGGCGGAACCATCACGTAGGCTATGTCTTTCAGACGTTCAATCTCATTCCCGTGCTTACGGCGTTTGAGAATGTCGAAATGCCGCTGCTGCTGACCAAGATGAATCAGCAGCAACGGAAAGATCATGTGCATGACAGCGTCTGAAATTGGTCGGACTCGGCGACCGCGTCGGCCACTTGCCCAAGCAGCTCTCCGGCGGACAGGAGCAGCGCGTTGCGATTGCGCGCGCCATCGTGAGCGATCCGACGTTGCTGCTCGCAGACGAGCCGACGCGGCGATCTCGATAGCAACTCCGCAACGGAAGTGCTTGAGATCCTGAAGCGCCTGAACGAGGACTTCCACAAAACGATCGTGATGGTGACGCACGATCCCCACGCGGCTTCTTACGCGCATGTGACGCGGCATCTGGAGAAGGGAATGTTGCTGCCGGCGTAAAGGCGCGGCGATTGCCAGAATCAATTCGTGAGCTTGTTCCCAAGCATCACTCACTCAGCGAGTGACTATTGGTCTCCGGCATTGGCCAGATCAAGGCGAGACCGATCGCCGCATGCAACATCACATAGTAGGCAGGCGCGAGAGGAATACCCAACTTATCGATCAGCCACGCCGACACGAGCGGAGCGGTGCCTCCCGCCAACGCCAGGGTGATGCTGTAGGCGAAGCTCATCGATGTGACCCGGGTGCGAAGCGGGAAGATTTCGACAACCATTGCACCCTGCAGTCCGAGCGCCATCCCGATCGGCAATACCAAAAGAATCTGGCCAAACATGAATTGCAGTGGTGTTCCGTACAACATCAGCCACAGCGCTGGATAGATCAGAATCATCGTGGTGCAGGTAAGAATCAACATCAAGCGCCGGCGACCGGTGCGGTCCGAAAGCCAGCCGCCGAGCGGCTTTCGAGATCAACACCAGAAGAAGACTCACGGTGTTAGCGAGAAGGAAAATCGATCCGCCTCCAGGCTGGCTCTTTCTGCGTTCCACACACATATGTGAACGTGCAGGTAGTACGCGGCGTTGGTTGTCGCGACGATGCCAAACGTCCGAACCATCGGCAGCCAGTCGGCGATAAGCGATGGAATGAGTGGTGGGCGGGCCGCAACCGCCTTGAGTCCTTCGGCAGTTTCATGCAGACCGCGGCGTAGAGAACCAGCCGAGAACACAGAGAAGCACACTTCCGACAAACGGAATGCGCCAGCCCCAGGCTGTTACTGCGTCTTTGCTCATCAGCGCGTTGACGAGCCATGCAGAGCCGGAACCGAGAATGAAACCTATGGTGACGCCCGCTGCGGTAGAACTGCTGACGAGGCCGCGCATCATCGGAGATGCCGACTCGGTGGTATAGACCATCGGACCCGTGAACTCGCCGCCCACAGAAAAACCCTGAATCAATCGCATGGTGACCAGCAAGAGCGGAGCAGCGACGCCGATCTGCTCGTAGGTCGGAAGCAAACCAAGCAAGAGGGTTGATCCGCCCATTAGCGCCGATGGAGAGCGTGAGGAGAGCGCGGCGTCCGATGCGATCGCCGACCATGCCGAGAGCGAGGCTGCCGATCGGCCGGGCGAAAAATCCTACCGCGAAGACCGCGAATGCCAGCAGCTGTTGAGCGCTCAGCGCTCGATTGCGGAAAGAACTGACGACCGATGTCGCTGGCGAAGTATCCGTAGACCGCGAAGTCGAACCATTCGAGGACATTGCCGATCAGGCCGGCAAGCGCCGTGCGAAGTGGCGACTGATATTGCACGGACACCTGCGAATCGCTGATGGACGTGCCTGAATTCATGATCTGCACATTCGAGCCTTAAACATTCGTTGATTTCTCCTGCTCAGTAGTGCGCAGGTCACGAGACTTTCTCTTCTTTAGTTTCCCGAGCGATGCGGCGTTGGTATCTACAATCTCACGTAAGTAAGGAAATTCTCAAATGAGGGCTTCACTGACTAGCGCTGGGTTTGTTCACCACCGTCTGCTCCCGGTGCGCCACAAATCCGACAGCGCTCATCCATGCGAGCGCAGCGGCGTAGCCGGCGATGACGTCGCTCGGATAATGCACACCAAGGTACACGCGCGACAGTCCGACGAGAATGATGACAACTGCGGCGAGAGCCCAGACCGTAGCTCGCAACCACTTCGCATCGAGATGCAGGGTGATGACGCCGGCCAGAAATCCCACGAAACAGAAGGTGATCAGGGCATGTCCGCTGGGAAACGAGTACGTGCGAGGCGCATCCAGGCCGAAATACGGCGCAGGGCGGACGCGTTGAAAGGTCAATTTGAGAACGGTATCGAGAATCACCGCGCCCACCATGGCGACGGCTAACAGGCGCGCCTCAGTGCGAGCGGTGTTTTATGACGAGAAAGACGGCCAGCAAAATAGGCCGCTGGAAGAATGACGTACCAATTGCCTAAACGGGTGATGCGCAGCATCCAGGTGGTGGCGAGAGGGAAAAGATTGGCTGTGGATAGCGTTACGAACGGCAAAGTCGAACCGCAGGGTGTCAGCCTCGAGTACTTCTTCGGCAATCCAGCCGAAGAGTGCGAGCGCGATTACTGCAACGAAGAGGCTGCGAAAGGCGCCGAGGATCAACCTTCGCTCGGCGGTTGGAACGATGTCCGCAGAGGACTGGGTCAGTGCATCAGCGTATCAAAGGCAACCCAGTCCCGGCGGTGAACTCTCGTTCTAGGCTCGTGGCAACGCGTTGTCGTTGTTGCTTGCGCCGCGCTCTGCGGCTTCGGCTACCCACTGCCATGCGCGCCGTCCGTTTTCACGGATGACCGTGCGAGCCTCGCCATAATCAACCAGTCGATTGAGCACCGTGGTGACCGACGCCAGCGGATCTTTATGCCGGGAGAGCACCAGTGGGGCTTTTTGCTGAATCTGCTCGCACACCTCACGTGCGCCCAGGGCGCGGTCCGCTTCCATGAGTGCCATGCGACAAGCTTCGTGAAGCCCGGTTGACGCCCGCTGCTCTTGCGATCGACGAGTTCAAGCAGTTCGTCATCGAGCATTTCATCGCCGAAAAGGTTCGCCAATCCGATGATGGTTTGTTTCACGGTTCCAATGCGTTTCATGATGTCCGAACGTTGGCGCATCAGTTGGCGTAATTCCTCATGCGCAGCTTTCACCACTTGCTGCACATGCGGATCGCGAGTAGCCGACTCGTGAGTGTTGATCCCGTTGCGACCGCTATCCATGAAAACCTCCGCCTGAAAACCTCTCAGTTCCGAGTGTCCATAAGCTGTCCGCTGTAAACGCATTTCCCCTCCTCTGAACCGGTTACGCTCTAGCTGCGGCGGATATTCCGGATAACCCCTAGACCGCCCCTTCACACCAGGCACGCTCACTGAATCAAGTGAGTCTGGTCTGTTGTGTCCTTAGACGAACGAAATCAAAAACGTTATGCAGATTGTTCTTTTAAACGAAATAACAAGTCGGACGGACCCCGTTATGTGCCATCCAAAATTGTGTGTTTCCCCTTATTACAAGACGTAGAGGAGCGGCCAATCGCTAACTCCTTCCGAAAGAAAGACAACTTAGCGAAGCATCTGTGTAATGCCATAGCACGTCGGACATCGCGCTACGGAATTCTGTAGCGGCATTGCTGGACAGCAGCACAAAACAGTCCAGTCATTTTTCTGATGACGCGGATTGTCGTCGACTGCCTGCAACAGTGGAATTGGTCTGATTTGATCTGAAGATGATTTCAAGTTACGGAAATGTGAAACGAGACATGGCCGGCGGAGTTGTTGGAGGACAGGACTGGGATGCCATGATCTGTCAATCGGATTCTGATTGAGGAAAGGCGTTCGTTCGCGTGTTCTCAGCGAGCAAAAGCGTTCAGTATGCGAATCCGTCGGGTTGGCTGACGGCGCCGACGCGGACGTAGTTGTCGATGAATTCGCGTCCGGCCGCGAGCGCTTTGCGGTTTACGTCCATCATGTCAACGCGCGTTTGATCTTGTCGCGCAAGACATCGATCGCCGTTTCCGCGAGAAGGCACTCAGCTTCTTCGAGAAGCGCGCCCAGCATGACGATGTTGGTTGCCTTCGTGGAACCAAGCTTGCGTCAGCGATTGCCGATGCCGGAATACAAATGACTCTGGCCTGCGGAAGCACAAAGTCCGCTGGCAGACGTTCCATTGTTGTAGAGGATCAATCCGCCGGCAGCAGCCTGCGGAGCAAATTTGCGCAGCGATACTTCGTTCATTGCAACCAAAACGTCGGGATGAGAAATGACGGGCGAGCCGAATTCTTTCTTTGACAAACAAACGTGGCAATGTGCGCTTCCTGAACGCATTTCCGGACCGTATGAAGGGAGCCAGCTGACTCCAACCCTTCGCGCATTCCCATCTCGGTGAGCAGTTGTCCGAGCAGAGAGAACACCTGTCCGCCAAAGCCTGCAACTTTTACGGTCAACTCTTTGAAGTGATGGCGCGTGTTTGAACAATCGCGCGCAATACCTTTTCCCTGAGTTGCAATCTCCAAAACTTCTGCGACCGGACGCACGGGCGGGAGCGTTGTTCTCAATCGTCTCCGGTTTTTTGTCGCGGAAGACGGCGAGCGGGAATGCCGGATCATGGTTTCAGCGACCCATTTCCTCGCGACTACAGGGTCCCGGCTGGCCCATATGGTCGGGCAGGGTGACAGAATTTCTACAAAGAGAAGCCCGTGCCGTCGCGCTGGTTCTCTAGCGCTTTGCGCACGGCGCGGCGTGCCTTCATGATGTTCTTGTTGTCGCTGAGTGCGCGACGCCGCCGTACACAGGCGCTTGAGGGTCGCGATGAGTTCGGCCATGTGGGCGGAACGCCAGCGTTACCCGGCTGCCGCGTCCCAGGGAGAGGTCGTGCTCTTGTCCGACGAGCGTCGTGGGGGCCATTTGGCCGCCTGTCATGCCGTAGATCGCGTTGTTTACGAAGAAGACGGTGATTTTCTCTCCGCGGTTAGCGGCGTGAATGATTTCCCGGCAGTTCAATGGCCAGCGAGAGTCTCCATCACCTTGATAGGAGATTACGATCCTTGTCCGGGCAGCAGCGTTTCACAGCAGCTGCCGGCAGCGGGAGCGCGATCCGGCGCGCAACCTGTACGTTCCCGGTATCAAAGTAGTAGTAGGCGAACACCTGAGCAACCGACCATGGGCTCACGAAAGCTGTTTTGTCCTGCAAGCCGAGTTCTTCAATCGCCTCGGCAATCAGCTTATGCGCGACACCGTGGCCGCAACCGGGGCAGTGGGTCTGGTGTTGAAGGTCGGTCTTCCGCTCATACTGATCGTAGAAGACCGCGGACTTCGAATGAGTAGCGTGTTTCGTAGCCATCGAGCCGGAGTTCCGCTTGCCTGATACCGGTTTTCGGATCGGATTGCCAGCCTGGTTCTCCATCTACGATCGTGAGTTGCTTACACGGTGGCGCTCATCCGCGCGATGACTTCACCGCGTATCTCCTCAACGGATGGGACGTTCCCACCGACACGGCTGTAGAAATCGATTGGAACCTCTACCGTTCAGAGCGAGCCGGACATCTTCGACCATTTGTCCGTTGCTGAGCTCAACGACCAGAACTCGCTGTACTTTTGCGGCTGCGTTCTGCAGCGCGCGGGTCGGGAACGGCCAGCAGGTAATGGGACGGAAGAGTCCAGCTTTCAGACCTTCGCGACGGCACTCTTCAACGGCAGAACGGAGCGACGCGAGATGAGATTCCGTACCGACCACACAGTACGCTCGGCGCTGTCGGTCTCGCGTATTCCTTCGTGACGTGGCTCGGGAGCTGCTGCGCCATTTTGTACTTGGCTTGCATCTTCAGCTGGTGCGCTTCGAGATCGTCCAACTCCAGATAGATCGAACTGGCGAGGTTCTTGTGGCTATCTGCCAGTCCTTTAACCGGCCCAGGGTTTTTCAGGGCAAGGTGACTCCTTGGTCGTTCAGTTCGACCGGCTCCATCATCTGCCCAATGAAGCCGTCCGCGGCATGATGATGACCGCGGTTGCGATAGCGGTCCGCGAGATCGAACGCGAGAATCGGTGAGGTCCGCCATTTCTGAACGGATGGCTGGCGCGAGGACGATATTCCGATAGTTGGCCGTGGCCGCCGCCTGTCACAAGACAGAAATAATCGCTCTGCTCAGGTGCGATGTTCCCGAGTCCAGGCCCGGCGCGAACAACGTCGACAATCACGCACGGGAGCTCTGCGCCAGCAAGGTAGGAAATGCCCTCCTGCATCAAGCTGAGGCCGGGGCCAGAGGATGCGGTCATGACGCGGGCCCCGCATCAGCCGCGCTGCGTACACCATGTTGATGGCGGCGACTTCGCTTTCCGCCTGCAGGAAAGTTCCACCGACCTGCGCGGGTGAGAGCTGCCGCTTCGGCGACCTGCGCTGGCGGGGGCAATGGGATATCTGTAGTATTGGCGTTAGCCAGCTAGGATGGCAGCTTTACGATAGCGACGTTGCCCTTACATACTGCCGCATGCTCTCCTCCTTGAATCGCCGAGGCTTTCTTTGGCGGCGTGAGCCGGAATACTGATCGCGCCGGGGCCCGGGACAGCAATAGAAACAAATGCCGCATCCAGTGCATTCGGTTCCCTGTAGTGCGCTGATGTACGCCGTACGCATTCAATGCACGGGCAGGAGTTCAAGGCGCATTTCGGTGGACACGACTCTACGCATAGACCACAGCCCTTTGCACTCTTCGTATCGATGAGAATGTTTCCCCGCGCTTGAGCCGCCATGTTCACCTCGTTGGTACGATCCGCGGCGCTGGCCGCCGCAGCCACTCTGGTCTTCTCGCAATATTCGTAAAGCTCGTCGACGAAACTTTGGGTGTGAGACTTGCGATAAGCGCCCTTGGCTCGCTCGCGGCGATCGACTTTGCCGTGAAGATAAGCAACGCCGAATTCGGTGACGACGTATCTCACCAATCCACGTGATCGCTCGCCACGCCCGCGCCAGGACTGGAGCATGGGAACGATTCGAGAGATCGCGCCGCTCTGGCAGTGGATGAGATCGCGATAATCGGTTTGCCGCCTTTGAAGGCGACGCGCCGCGCAGGAAGTCGACCTGGCCGCCAATGCCGCTGTAGAACTTGTTGCCAATCGAGTCCGAGCAAACTTGACCGGTCAAGTCGATTTGGAGCGCAGAGCCGATGGCGACCATGTTGGTCCTCGCGCGCGATCAGGCTTGGATCGTTCGTGTATGGCGTGGGATGTAATTCGAAAGATAGGGTTGTCGTCGACGAAATCGAAATACTCTTCGACCCGATCACCAAATCCGACAATGATTTTGCGCGGTTTGAAAGTTTTCTCGCGCGCCGGTGATGATTCCTTTTTCGATCAGAGGGATGACGCCGTCTGAAACCAACTTCGCTATGAATGCCCAGGTCTTTGCGGTCCATGAGGAAAGGAAGCACCGCATCAGGAATTCGCCGATTCTGTCCTGTAAACGAGCCATCCGATCAGACCGGCTGCCATTCCGCGCGATGGCGGTATGGAGTTCGGTAATTTCCGGCTTTCGCAGTACAGAGGGGTCGGGATGATTCGACAAGCTGCATCGATCTTGCTGACATGGATAAAACCTGTCGCCGTACGTGAGGCATCTGATCGCTTGATTTGGGCCACGACATAGCGCGCGCACTGCGCGGCGGTCAAAGAGGTGTCGACGCCCACACCAAAGCTGCAAAACCCGTGTGCGTCCGGCGGGGAGAGTTCGAGAAGAGCCACGTCGATGGGCATTGCACCGCTGGTGAACAGTTCTTCGATCTCACTTAGATAGATCGGTGTGTAGTCGGCGCGCCCGTCGTTGATCGCGTCGCGAGACATTGCCGCCGATGAATACCGCACGTTGTGGCGAAAGTGCCCCGCCATCTCAGGCGCAACGTAGGGGGCGCTCCCCATGGGTCATCAGTGGACGACTCTCTACGTCTTCCACGTGAGGACCGCGCTCCATCAATGCTTCGACCAAGCGTTTTCCGGTTCCGCGCATCCCGGTTGAATATAGACGCGCATTCCTGACTGGACACATCGCAGCGCTTCCTGTGGAGTGCGAAGTTTTTCTTGTACTCAATTTCCCACGACATTGCGTGCATTCTCCTGGTTGATGTTTCGACTTGTTTCTCGCTCGTATCCGATGGCCGCGGTAATAGATGGACTCGCTCGAAAAACTGTTCCAGCAACTGCAGAAACTCAAGTTCACCGAAAATTCTCAGCGGGACGATCGAGGGAGGCTTCGCGCTTTAGAAAATCCTCAGAGATTTTCCTTCGGTCTGGATGATGGTCCAGGATCACTTGGCTGAGCGGAACACCCGTTTGCGCGCCAGTCGTTCTGGATCTCGACGTAGCGCTCCTGGATGTCGAAATCGTTTGCGCCAAGGAGCCAGTCGCCCAAGTGGCGATAGATTTCCAAACACTCGCTCCTGTAATTCCGATGAAGGTACTTTTGGTAGTCGCGTAAGAGGTCAGACCTCATGACCCTGTCGAGCAGACTGTCGGCAAGAGTGGAGATTGGGCCTCGATCAGGCGGGACGAGCCGGTAGGCAAGCATCATGACCCTTTCCTCTAGTTCGAGTTTGGTCTTGCCGGGCCCTTCCAGCCGTGACCCCAACACCGGCGGGTGATGTCGATCACATGGGTTTGCCTTTTGTGCCAACGACTTAGCAGCGGCACGGCGTGCGCGAAGGGACGCGATAAGGCATAATGTCCGCCTGCAGCCTCAGCGGCTCAGGAGAGTTTCGACGATTGAAAGACTTGCCAGTCCGGGTGGCAACGGGCTTGGGTTCAAGGCCAGCGGAGAGATCACCAAGGACGACATCAAAACGGCCGAGCCGCAGATCGAGATGGCGATCAAGAACTCCCACAAGAAACCGATCGGGATTGTGCTGGACCCGACATCTTTAAAGGACGTTGAGTGGAAGGCGCGATGGGAAGAGTTCCGCTTCCTCAGCAAGTTTGGCGGGCCGATCGCGCGGGTCGCGGTGATTGGCGCGCGCAAGTGGAAGCGCTGATGGCAGACCTGGCGCGAGCAACCGTCCTGATGCAGGCGGATATCCGATATTTCCAACCTTCTGAAATAAGCCACGCGTGGCATTGGGTGCATACCGCAAAGTTCGCAGATGAAGTTCCGGTCCGGATGCTGGTGCCGCCCGGGCACCTGATGAGCGGATACGCGCCGGAATACGTGGATATCTAAACTGCGCTCTGTTCAGGCCAGAGCAGAACGTCGACTCGTTTGCGTGCAGCCGCTACTCGACGGTCAAGACTGCTAGTTCACAAACCAACCTTAGACGACGACGCCAAAGAACTGTCCGAGTCAGCCGCGATGGCGGCAGGGCCGGCAGAAAAACGATTTGTCGTCCTACTGGTCTACCGCGAGATCCAGGAGCGGCCCTGATGGCCTAAAACTTTCATTCCCAATGCTTTACAAATTTTTACCAAGATTATCAGCTTGCGTAACGATCTTTCGCGAGTCCATCCTCATCTGGTACGAGTAGAACCTCGCCGTCAACGAAGTATCATCGTGCTGGCAAGTCCAAATATGACTCTTATCGATCGGAGCGAATAATCGCGGTGAAGTTTGATCTGGCAGCGTTTCCGTTCAAAGTAGTTTGTCTTCTTATACTCGTGGCGCCTCTGATGGTTGGGTGCAGCGGTGGAGCTGCGAAAGAGAAAAGAGGCCATGGCCGCAACTTCGCGCGCGATTCCAGTGGCAGTCAGTCCAGCAGCGTTGAAGGATATGCCCGTCTATCTCACCGGGCTCGGGTCCGTTACTGCTTTCAATACAGTGAGTGTCCGCAGCCGGGTTGACGGGCAGTTAATCCAGGTGAATGTCAAAGAAGGACAAGACGTAAAGAAAGGGCAACTGCTCGCACAAATTGATCCACGGCCCTTTCGGGCAATCTCGAGCAAGGTGAGGCGCACAGCTGTTTCGGACCAGGCACGTTACGGGATGCGCAGCTGAACTACCAGCGCTTCAAGGATTTGCTGCATGAGTCTGGCGCCATGTCGCGCAGCAGCAGGTCGACACTCAAAAAGCGCAAGCCGATCAGTTGAAGGTGCAGTCCGCGCTGATCAGGCGGCCATCGACAACGCAAGACTTCAAATTACTTATTCACGCATCACGTCCCCGATCGATGGCGCGAATTGGATTGCGACTGGTCGACGTAGGGAAACATCGTGCATGCGACCGATCAGAATGGACTGTTTGTGATCACGCAGCTTCACCCCATTGCGGTGATCTTCACGCTGCCCGAGGACAGTCTTCGCTCGGTTTCCCAAAGACAGTGAAGCACGGAACTCTGGATGTTGACGCCTACGCTCGCGACAACCAGACGAAGCTGGCGACAGGGAAACTTCAAACCATCGAGCAACCAGATCGACCAGCAGACCGGCACCGCGAAGCTGAAGGCAGTTTTCAGCAACGCGGACAATATGCTGCTGGCCAAACCAGTTTGAGCAACGTGCTGGTTGCTGCTTGACGTGAAAAAAGAACAGCATCATTGTTCCGAGTGCAGCCGTGCAGCGCGGTCCGCAAGGCACGTTCGTGTACTTGGCGAAACAGGATAAGACTCGTCGAGGTCCGCCCCGTGACCGTAACGCTCGCGCGCAAGGGAACCAAAGCGCGATCGGCAGCGGATTACAGGCCGGCGACGTTGTGGTCACGGATGGCCAGGACAATGCTGCAGCAAGGAATGACCGTCGTGCCACAGTCACGTCCTGCCAACGCCCCGGCGTCGCAGACTTCGAACAACGCAACGCCTGCCTCATGAGTCCCTCTCGGCTGTTTATTCTGCGACCAGTCGCAACATCGCCGCTGATGGCGGCGGTGCTGCTGGTCGGTTTCGTGGCGTATCGGCAATACGTAACTGAACGAAGTACAA